>Ga0209226_10000036_pt1 | contig 96097 bp, 91 predicted proteins | sample BarGraNGADG00212_2_FD_184497 | JGI IMG/M metagenome (GOLD analysis project Ga0209226, IMG submission 184497) | Arctic peat soil microbial communities from Barrow, Alaska, USA - Barrow Graham LP Ref core NGADG0011-212 (SPAdes) (version 2) | ecosystem: Environmental > Terrestrial > Soil >...
GGGGCCCCTCCTGGTTACAGGAGGGGTAGGGGAGGTGATATCACTAAGAAAAGGTGTTTTGCGCGTCTTCGGAATTATTTTCCCCACTTCTGGCGGGTCCCCGCCGCTTCGAGCGACCGGGGCTCGCGCCGCGCCAACGCACGGACGTAGGCTAAGAATGAATAGGAGTCTTAATTCGGCGTCCCATCGCTCCAAACAGGAAGAAGACTTGTGAATTTCACGATTATCCGTTTCGATACGTGCTCCTCGACAAACGATGTCGCCCGCGACCTGGCCCGCGGCGGCGCGCCCGCGGGGACGGTCGTCGTGGCCGACGAGCAGACGGCCGGACGGGGGACCAAGGGCCGGTCCTGGATCTCCCTGCGGGGCAAGGGCCTCTACGTCTCGGTCATTGTCCGGCCGCTTGTCCCGGAGATCTCCCTCCTTCCGCTCGCGGCCGGCCTGGCCGCGTGCGACGCCGTTGAGATCGCCTGCGGACTCGCCCCGGCGCTCCGTTGGCCGAACGACATCGTCTGGGAAGGGCGGAAGCTCGGCGGGATCCTGTGCGAGAGCTCATTTTGGGGAAACCGTCCGGATTATGCTATTCTGGGGACGGGTTTGAACGCGGACCATACGGAGGAGGATTTCCCCGCAGACCTCCGCCCGGCGGCGGTTTCGATCCGGATCGCCTCCGGGACACGCCCCGACCGCGAAGCGCTGCTCGCCGCGCTCCTTGTCCAGACCGACCGTCGGGTCGAGACCGTGGAGAGGAGCGGCGGCGCGGAGATACTCCGGGATTTCGAGTCCCGGTCCGCGTTCCGGCCGGGGGACCCCATCGCAATCCTGGTCGGGGACGCGGTCGTCCGGGGCGAATACCGCGGTCTCGACGTCGAAGGGGCCCTCCTCCTCGGCGGGCCCGGCACCGTCCGGTGTTTCGCCGTCGCGGAGATCGTCAAGGTCCTTTAGGAGAGAAGAATGAGCCTGCTGCTCGCCGTCGACATCGGCAACACCACGGTCGCCTTCGGCCTGTTCGACGACCGGACGCTCCTCCACCATTGGCGCGTCCAGTCGGACCGCGACAAGACGGGGGACGAATACGGCGTCCTCCTCCGGAACCTGTTCGCCTTCGCCGGACTCGACCCCGCCGCGCTCCCAGGCCAGCACCCCGCTTCGGGGCCCGCGCCGGTGTCGCCGGGCGTAGCGGTGATCATTTCGAGCGTCGTCCCGCCGCTCACGCCGGTTTTCCAGACGCTCAGCCATGTCCTCTTCGGAACCAAGGCCCTCGTCGTCGGCCCGGGCCTGCGGACCGGGATGCCGATCCTCTACGATGCGCCGCTCGAAGTCGGGGCCGACCGGGTGGTGGCCGCGGTCGCCGCCTTCGAGAAGTACGGGGGGCCGTGCATCGTCCTCGATTTCGGGACGGCCACGACCTTCGACGCGGTCTCGGCCAAGGGCGAGTATCTGGGCGGGGCGATCGCCCCGGGAGTCCAGATCTCGGCCGAAGCCCTGTACCTCAAAACGGCCAAACTGCCCCGCATTGAAGTTCGCAAGCCCGCCCGCGTCGTCGGCAAGACCACGGTCGGGAGCATGCAGTCCGGCCTCTATTTCGGCTACGTCGGCCTCGTCCGGAACATCGTCGACGAGATGCGGCGGGAGCTCGGCGCGGAGGCCCGGGTGATCGCCACAGGCGGCTTCGCCGACGAGATCGCGCCCGAAATCGGGGCGATCGCGGCTGTCGAGCCGAACCTGGTCCTCGAAGGACTTCGTATCATCTACGAAAGGAACAAAGGCGCCGCTTGAGCTCGGACGAAAAAGAGCGGGGCCGCTATTATCAGGAGATCGCCGCGGCCTTCCTGAAGGGCCGCGGCGCGCCGTTTTTCCTCTCGGCCAAGGACCTGGACCTGGTTTCGCAATGGGAGAGGTCCGGCCTGCCGCTCCCCGTCGTCCTGGAGGGCATCGAGAGCGCGTTCGGCGCCTCGCGGCCCGGCGTTCGGCCGCGGGGCAAGGTCCTGTCGCTCGCCTACTGCGAAATCCCGGTGGCCCGGGTCTGGGAGCGCCACCGCGACCGCAAGGTCGGCGGGACGCAGAAAACCGCGGAGACGGGCGATAGGCGGGCCGCCGTGCGGAAGGAGATCGACCGTTTCCTGGCCGCCGTCCCGCCCGGCCTCGCGGCCCTGCGCGAGACGTTCCTCGCGGCCAAGGCGGCGCTGGACAAGGACGGGCCGTCCGACGAGGACCTCGAGCGTTGGGACGAAAAGGTCGAAGAGCACATCCGCGCCGCGGCATCCGCGGAGGATGCGGCCGCGGCCCGCGAGGCGGTCCGGGCCGAGCACGGAAAGCTCGCCCCGGCGGAGCTCGAGACGGCCGCCGCGGTCATGCTGGTGAAGCGGCTCCGGGCCAAATCCAAGGTCCCGTATCTCTCCCTCTTTTATTATTAGAGGCCGGACGATGGACGACAAGAAGATCCTCGAGCTCCTCCGGGACAACCGTCCGGGCCTGTCGCTCCAGGATATCTTTAAGGAGCTGCGCACGCCCCGCAAGGAGCGGGCGAAAGTCGAAGGCCGGCTCATCGACCTCGAGAACCGCCGGGCGATCCGGCGGGTCAAGGGCCGCTACCTCCTGCCCCTCCCGTCCGACCTCGTCCGCGGCCGGTTCGAGACGGGCGGGCGAGGGTTCGGCTTCGTCGTCCCAGAGTCGGGGGAGGGGGAGGACGTCTTCATCCCGGCCAGGTTCGCCAAGGGGGCGATGCACGGTGACACGGTCGAGGTCCTCGCGCGGGAGCGCGGCCGGCAGGGCAAGGCTGAAGGGCAGGTCGTCCGCGTCCTGAAGAAGGAAAAGAAGAGCATCGTCGGGGCCTACGCGGAGCGATTCGGCGCGCCCTACCTCGTCCCGTTCGATGCGCCGTCGCGCGAGGAAATCGCCCTCGTCTCGCGCGGGTCGTTCTTCCCCGCGCCCGGGACGCTCATCGCCGTGGACCGGAGCCGGCTCATGATCACCGACGTGTTCGGCCGGCCCGACGACCCCGGCGTGGATACGGAGGTGGTCATCCGGAAATACGGCCTGGCCGTAGATTTTCCGGAGGCGGCGCGGGCCGAAGCGGAGGCGGTCGCCTCCCGGCAGCCGGAATCGGCGGCGGGGGGGCGGGTGGATTACCGGGGCTGGACGACGTTCACGATCGACGGCGAGACCGCCCAGGACTTCGACGACGCGGTGAGCATCAAGCGCGTCGCGGGCGGGAACTTCCTTCTCGGGGTCCACATCGCCGACGTCTCCCATTACGTCGTGCCGGATTCGCCGCTCGACCGCGAGGCCTATGCCCGGGCGACGAGCGTCTATTTCCCCGACCGAACCCTGCCTATGCTCCCAGAGGTGCTCTCGAACGGCATCTGCAGCCTCCGCCCGCGCGAGGATCGGCTGACGGTGTCGGCGGTCATGGAGATCGACACGGAGGGGAACGTGGTCGGGGCCGAGTTCCATCCCTCGATCATCCGGACGGCCGAACGGATGACGTACACGTCCGTGTTCAAGATCTTCGAGGGCGACGAGGACGAGCGGCGGACATACGCGCACCTCGCCGCCGACCTCGGGCTCATGCGCGAGCTGGCCCGCGTCCTGCGGGCGCGGCGGGTGGCCGAAGGCAGCTTGGATTTCGATCTCCTGGAGGCCGAGCTTGTGTACCGCGAAGGGAAGCTCCACTCGATCGCAACGTTCGGTCAGAATGAGGCCCACAAGCTGATCGAGGAGTTCATGGTCGCGGCCAACGTGGCCGTCGCCTCGTTCCTGGAGCGGAAGGGCGTCCCGCTCGTCTTCCGCGTCCATCCCCGGCCCCTAACCAGGGACCTGGAGAAGCTCCGCGAGACGCTGTCCCATTTTGGGATCATTCTCCCGAAGCCCGAGGAGGTCCGGTCCCAGGACCTGCAGCGGGCCATCCGGGCGGCCGAGGGCGGGCCGGCCGAGAAATTCGTGAACGTCCAGGTCCTGCGGGCCATGAGCCTGGCCGTCTATTCGCCGGACAACGTCGGCCACTACGGACTGGCGAAAGAGGACTACACCCATTTCACCTCGCCCATCCGCCGCTACCCCGACCTTATCGTCCACCGGATCCTGAAGTCGCATTTAAGCGGGGCGCGGCAGGACGCGCTCGACCTCGCGGCGGCCGCCCGCCATTCGTCCGAGCAGGAGCGGAACGCCGCCGCGGCCGAGAAGGACCTCGTCGAGTGGCGGATCTTCCGCTTCTTGAAGGAGCGGCTGGGCGACGAATTCCAGGGCATCGTCGTCGACATCACCCGGGCGGGGCTTGTGGTCGAGCTCGACGACTACTTCGTCCAGGGGCTCGTCGCCTTCGAGGACCTGGGCGGCGACTATTTCATCCAGCGGTCGCGGGGTGTGCTGGCCGGGAAGCGGTCAGGGAAGAAGTACGAGCTGGGGCAGACGCTGCGCGTCGCCCTGGCCGCAGTGGACCCGATCCTGCGCCGGATGAGCCTCGTCCCGGCCGGTCCTCCGGATTGAACCGATTTCGGGCCAGACTCCTTTCGGGATATAATAGGACCGCATGAGGGAAAAACTCACCGACGCCGAGATCCTCCTCGGCCTCGCCGGCGAAAAAGCGCTCCAGGGCGTCCACGAAAAGGACATAAAGGCCCACCTGTCCCTCGGGCCGGAGGAGCTCCTGGCGCTCGCCCAGAAGCTCGAGGCCGAGGGGACGCTGCGCATCCTCTCCTTTGCTCCATTGTTCTGCGTGTCGCGGGAGAGTGTCGATTTCCTCGGGGCCAAGATCGTGCCCCACATCCGGGACTTCCACGCCAAGCATCCCAAGGAGTCCGGCATCCCGTTCGACAAGCTCAAGAAGCGGTTCGTCGTCCAGGCGAAGATCCTGCTTCTGACCCTGAAGACGCTCGTCCACGAGGGCCGGCTCAGGCAGGGCGACAACGACGAATACGCCGTCCCGGGCTTCGTCCGCGAGCTCCCGCCGCGCGAGGAGATGATCCTGGCCAAACTCGAATCCCTGTGGCTCGAAGGCGGCCTCCGGGCGATCGCGTTCAAGGACATCCGGGAGGCCCAGGCCCTGACCCCGCAGAAGCTCCAGGTGCTCGTCGACATCCTTATCGAGCGCAAGAAGATCGTCCAGAGCAAGGAGGGCTTTTTCCTCCACGCGAGCTGGCTGGACGACGTCGTGGCGAAGATCCGGGCGAACGGCCGGAAGGAATTGAATATCGCGGATTTCAAGGAGATGACCGGGCTCAGCCGCAAGTTTGCGATCCCGCTCCTCGAGCTCCTCGACGAGATGGGCGTCACCCGGCGCCGCGGCGCGACCCGCGAGATCCTCTAGAACTCCCTAGAGCCTTCTTATTCTTTCTCTTCGGTTTTCTTCTGGGAGTCTTCCTGCCGCTTCTTGGTGAGGGCGTTTTTGAGCCGCTCGGCGAACAGGTTGCCGAACGTCCCGCCGGCCGGCGTCGCTTCCTCGGCCGGCGCCGCTTCCTCGGCCTCCTCGACGGACTCCTTGGCCTTGTCGGCCTTGGGCCGGACGGCGGGAGCGGCCGGGACCTCGGCTTCCGCGGGCTCGGGCCCGGCCTCGATGAGGTCGATGTCCTCGATCTCGCCCTCGTCCACCGCCTTCTCGGCCAGGAGCGCTTCCTCGGCCTCGGCCTCCTCGATCCGCTCCTCGATCACGCGGCGCTCGCTCTTGCCCGCCCGCGGCAACTTTTCACCTTCGCTCTTGCCCTTCTTCTTCTTGTGGGGCTTCTCTTTCTTGGCCTCGTCCGCGGGCGCTCCCGCGGCGGGCTTGGCCGGCGCGGGTTTGGGCGGGGCGAGCGGCGTCTCGACTTCGACGTATTCCTCCTCGGCCTGCTGGACCACGTCGATCGGGGCCTCATCGGGGACGGCCTCGAACTCGTCGTAGAAGATCGTACCCGGCGCGTCCACGGCCTCCCGGACCGGGGCCTCGACCTCGATCTCCTCTTCGACCGGGATCTCCTCGGGCACCGGCAGGGCTTCGTGGTAGGCGTAGAGGCCCTTCTTCTTGTCCGACTTGGAGAACTCGGACGAATTCAGGAGCGTGAGCTCGACGTCCTCCGGCAAGGTCCGTTTCAGGACGTCGACGAGGTGATAGGCTCGGAGGTAATGGAGGGCGTGGCCCGCCGAGGCCGCGCTGAAGTTCTTGAAGACGAGGATGAGCAGGTCCTTGAGGTTCAGGCCTTCGCGCTCGGGGTAGTGGGTGACGAGCTTCTGCAGGGTCTCGCGCTCGAGATAGATGATCTTGTTGGGCATGGCCAGCGTCGCCGTCTCGGCCACGTCCGTGAACATGTCGGCGGCCGGGTCGTAGGCCATCTTGGCCACGGAGATCTTCTTCTTGGACTTCTTCAGCCGGAAATGGAACTGGGTCGGGCCCTTGCGCTCCAGGGTCAGGCTCGTGCCCTGGGGGATGTTGTGCGCGGCGAAGAAGGCTTTCAGACCCAGAAAGAAGCCCTGGGTCGGGTAGTAATAGACGATGTGCGTCTTGTTGTCGTCGGCGTCGGTGAAGACGTATTCCCGCGAGTGGGCCAGGTCCTTGTGGAACGGCTTCGGGATCTTGACCGCGCCCGACACGATCTCGCGCCAGGAGAGGTAGACCTTGAGCGGGAATTCGTGGCCCGCGGGCTCGGGCAGCTCGGGCGACTCGAACTCGACGAGCGGGGCCGCGGGCGCCGAGATGGCCAGGTTCTCGGGCATGGCGTTCAGGACGCTCTTAAGGTGCCACTTGCCCCAGTCGACAGGCGACACCGGCAGGAATTCCTTCTTGCGCTTGGTCTCGAGGTAATGGGCGAGCCCGAGGCAGGTGATGTCGAACAGGTCGCTCGAGGCCTCGAGGCCGAAGAACTGCCGGACGAGGTCCGCGGTGGAAGCGGATTCCTTCGTGGCGGTGATGTGGACCTCGATCTCCTTGATCTTTTCCTCGGGCAGGGGAGGCTGGTGGGCGGTGAGCTGCCAGCGGTTGCCCCAGGCGAGGAACTTCGGCGATTTCGCGAGGGCGGTCCGCAGGCTTCGCTCGAGCGCCTTCAGGTCCCGGTCGGTCATCGGGAGCTCGGTCAGGCGCGGATCGTTGTCGCGGCCCATGATCTTCGGCGCGTCGTTCGTCCCGGCGGTGTTGGACGGCAGGAGGACCTGGGTCTTGGATTTTTTCATGTAGTCGATGTACTTGCGGAACGTCCCGCCGCCGATGTAATCGACTTCGAGCATTTCTCCAAGGCCCTTGTAGAGGGTTTTGTGGACCACGGTCAGGACGACGGCGCCTTTGAACGGTTCCACGGTCTTGGAGCTGACGGTCAGCGGCTCGTCGTATTCCTTGTAGACCGGATCGCCGACCTGATAGACGCAAGCCGGGTCATAGAGCTTGACGTCCTGAATGCGCTGGTCGGCGGTCTTGCGGAAGGCCAGCTTCTCGGCCAGCTCCCGGGCCGCGGTCGGCTTCTGGGTCTTCGACAGCTCTTGCTCGAGGAAAGCGATGTCGTCCGGGGTCATCTGGACGAGAGTGTTGTCTTTATCCATTTTTCTTTCTGTTCCCCATCAGCGTTACCATGATCGCCTTTTGGGCGTGGAGCCGGTTTTCCGCCTGGTCGAATACGACCGATTGCGGCGATTCGAAGACCGAAGCCGACACCTCCTCCTCCCGGTGGGCGGGCAGGCAGTGGAGGAAGATCGCGTCGGGCTTGGCCTGGGCCATGAGGGTCGGGCTGACCTGGAAGGGGGCGAAGATCTTCGCCCGGGCCTCCTTCTCCGACTCCTGGCCCATCGAGGCCCAGACGTCGGTGTAGACGGCGTCGGCGTTCCGGACCGCCTCCTTCGGGTCGTTGGTGATGACGAGCGAGAATCCGGTCTCCTTCCCGTCCTCCAGGGCGAGCTTCGTGATCCCGGGGTTCGGCTCGAAGCCTTTCGGCGTCCCGACGGCCATGGACGTCCCGGCCTTGGCCGCGGCGAGCATCAGGCTGTGGCAGACGTTGTTCCCGTCGCCGAGGTAGGCCAGCTTGACGCCCGCCAGGCCGCCCTTCTTCTCGCGGAGGGTGAGGAAGTCGGCCATGCCCTGGCAGGGGTGGCTGAGGTCGCTCAGGCCGTTGATCACCGGGACGGACGAGGCCCGGGCCAGGCGGACAACGGTGTCGTGGCTGAAGGTCCGGATCATGATCCCGTCCACCCAGCGCTCGAGGTTGTGGGCGACGTCCTCGATGGTCTCGCGCGTGCCGATCTGGATCTCGGCCGGGCTGAGGTAGATCCCCTTGCCGCCGAGCTCGTGCATCCCGACTTCGAAGGTCATCCGCGTCCGGAGCGACGGCTTCTCGAAGACCATGGCCAGGACCTGGCCCTTGAGCGTCTTGCGGTATTTGTCGGGATTTTCCTTGATCTTGGTCGCGAGGTCCAGGAGCTCATGGAATTCGTAGCGCGTGATGTCGTGGATGGAAATGAAATCCTTGTTCATGGCTCTTTCCTCACATTCCTCTTACGTCTCGGTCGATCCTCAGGCCGTGATCCGCGTCCCCGATCGTCCGATCAGGGCGGCCTTGAGATGGGCGGCGTCCGTGATCAGGACTTCCCGGCCGCCGGCCCGGATGTATTCGATGGCGGCCCGGATCTTCGGCCCCATCGAGCCCGGAGGGAACTGCCCCTCGTCGAGGAGGGCCTCCGCCTCCGCGATCGTGAGCCCGGGCGATTCCCGCTGGCCGGGCTTTCCGAAATCGATGTAGACTTTTTCGATGCCGGTCAGGATGATGAACAGATCCGCCTTGACCTCGCGGGCGATGAGGCTCGAGGCGTAGTCCTTGTCGATGACCGCCTCCACGCCCTCGTACAGCCCGCGGTTGTTGAGGATGACCGGGATGCCGCCGCCGCCGGCGGCGATCACGATCCGCCCCGCCTCGACGAGGTCGTGGATGATCCACTTGGGGACGATGTCGATCGGCTTGGGGGAGGGGACGACCTTGCGGTAGCCCCGGCCCGCGTCCTCGACCATGGTCCATTTCTTCTCCCGGGCGAGCTGCTGGGCCCGGTATCGGGTGTAAAAGGGGCCGACGGGCTTGGTCGGCTTTTCGAAGGCGGGGTCGTGGCGGTCGACGAGGACCGGGGTGATCAGGGTGATCACGTCCTTATCGATCGACCGGCGCCGCAGCTCGTTCGTGATCGCCCGCTCGAGCATGAAGCCCATGCTGCCCTCGGTCATGGCGTTGCAGATGTCCAGCGTGTAGGGCGGGATCTTGGTGACCGCCTCCTCCATCTGGATGAGCAGGTTCCCGACCTGGGGGCCGTTGCCGTGGACGATGATCAGCTCGTAGCCCTTGCGGACGATGTGGACTATCAGTCGGGCCGCCTTTTCGGCGTTCTTCTCCTGCTCGTCCTGGACCCCCCTCTGAGTCTCGGGGAGAAGGGCATTTCCCCCGAAGGCGATGAGGGCCAGGCGACGTTTGACCGGCATGGATCTCCGCGCTCAGAACTTCTGGAGCACGTCCTCCAGGGTGGGAGACCCGATCTCCTCGAGCTCGTAGCCCACGGGCAGCAGCGGCTGCCGGGTCTGGATGAGCCGGTTGAGGTCGATGGGCGTGGCGCTGAGGATCAGGTCGCAGTCGATCTTGGCGATCGTCTCGGCCAGCTCGTGGACCTGGGTGTCGCCGTAGCCCATGGCCGGCAGGACCTTGTCCAGGTGGCTGTACTTCTCGAACGTCGCCTTGATGCTGCCGACCCCCGCCGGGCGGGGGTCGATGATCTCGGCGGCCCCGTATTTCTGGGCGGCGACGATGCCCGCCCCGAAGGTCATTCCGCCGTGGGTCAGGGTCGGGCCGTCCTCGATGACGAGCACCCGCTTGCCCCGGATCTGCTCGCCGTTCTCGACGATCGTCGGGGAGTTGGCCTTGATGACGATGGCCGCGGGATTGATCTTCTTGATGTTGTCCAGGACCTTCTCGATCCCCTCCTTGGGGGCAGTGTCCATCTTGTTGACGATGATGACGTCGGCCCGGCGGAAGTTCGTCTCCCCGGGGTAGTAGAGCAGTTCGTGGCCGGCCCGGTGCGGGTCGACGACGACGATTTCGAGGTCGGACTTGTAGAAGGGGAAGTCGTTGTTCCCGCCGTCCCAGAGGATGACGTCGGCTTCCTTCTCGGCCTCCCGGAGGATGGCCTCGTAGTCCACGCCGGCGTAGACGACGATCCCGTTCTTGACGTGGGGTTCGTACTCCTCGCGCTCCTCGATCGTGCACTCGTTCTTGGTCATGTCGTCGTAGGTGGCGAAGCGCTGGACCTTCTGCTTGGCCAGGTCGCCGTAGGGCATCGGGTGGCGGATGGCGACGACGCTCCGGCCCTTCTTCTTGAGGATGAGGGCGACCTTGCGGGAGGTCTGGCTCTTGCCGCAGCCCGTCCGGACCGCGCAGACCGAGACGACCGGCCGCTTGCTCTTGATCATCGTGTCGACGGGCCCGAGGAGGACGAAGCTCGCTCCGGCCGCCTGGACCTGGGAGGCTTTATGCATGACGTACTCGTGGGGGAGGTCGCTGTAGGAGAGGTAGACTTTGGTGACGCCGTGCTTGCGGATCAGGGCGTCGAGCTGGTCTTCGGCGTAGATGGGAATGCCGTCGTTGTAGAGCTTGCCGGCCAGGACGGCCGGGTACTTCCGGCCATCGATGTCCGGAATCTGGGTCGCCGTGAAGGCCACGACGTGGAAGTTGGGATTGTCCCGGAAATACGTGTTGAAATTGTGGAAATCCCGCCCCGCGGCGCCCATGATGATCACTTTTTTCATAAATACTTCTCCTTCCAAAATCGGCTGAAAACTAAATTGTCGGTCAAAGAAAGGGGTAGTATACCCGAAAACGGCCCTATCCTCAAGGGGACGCGAGAGTTAATAGCGGTTGAGGAGGACGGGTCGAAAACACGCGATCTCTTCTTTCCTTTTTCCCGGTTGACGAGCCGTAGTGTTTTCATTAAGATATACGCGCTCTGAACGTCTCTCAGGCGCGTAGCTCAGTGGGAGAGCGCTTCCCTGACACGGAAGAGGCCGTGGGTTCAATCCCCTCCGCGCCTACCATGAATATGAAGGAGTGTCTTTACACGCAACATATAGATATGGAGCCTTTCTCGCTCGAGGTCCTGCGCCACAGCACGTCGCACCTCCTTGCCCAGGCGGTGCTCGAGCTCTTCCCCGGCACGCAGGCCGGGATCGGGCCGGCCGTGGACAACGGATTCTTCTACGACTTCCTCCGCGACTGTCCGTTCAGCGTCGAAGACCTCTCCGCCATCGAAGCGAAGATGCGCGAGGTCGTTGCGGCGGACATGCCCCTCGAGAAGCTGACTCTGGCCAAGGACGAGGCGATCCGCCTGTTCGAGGGGATGGGCCAGACTCTCAAGGTCGAGCTCGTCCGCGAAAAGGGCGGCGATTCCGTCACCTGCTACCGGCAGGGGAGTTTCGTCGATTTCTGTCTCGGCCCGCACCTCGCCTCGACCGGGGCCCTCCCGCACTTCAAGCTCCTGTCCGTTTCGGGCGCCTATTGGAAGGGTGACGAAAAGGGCATCCAGCTCCAGCGTATCCACGGGACCGCCTTCCCGACCCGGAAGGAACTCGACGACTATCTGACCCTCCTCGAGGAGGCCAAGAAGCGCGACCACCGCCGCCTCGGCCTTGACCTCGACCTCTTCAGCACCGCCGAGGAGCTCGGCGGCGGCCTGATCCTCTGGCATCCCAAGGGCGGCCGTATCCGGGCGATCATAGAGCAGTATTGGCGGGAGCGGCACTGGGCGGGCGGCTACGACGTCCTCTACACCCCCCACATCGGGCGGGAGGTTCTGTGGCAGACTTCGGGCCACCTCGATTTCTACAAGGACGGCATGTATTCGCCGATGGACATCGACGGGCAGAACTACTACCTGAAGCCGATGAACTGCCCCTTCCACATCCTCATCTACAAGTCCCGGATGCGGTCCTATCGGGATCTGCCCCTCCGCTGGGCGGAACTGGGGACCGTCTACCGTTACGAGCGGAGCGGCGTCCTCCACGGCCTGCTCCGCGTCCGGGGATTCACCCAGGACGACGCCCACATCATCTGCACCCCCGACCAGATGGAGGCCGAGATCCTGCGGGTCCTCGACTTCTCGACCAGCGTCCTGAGCGCCTTCGGTTTCACCGACTACAAGATCGAGCTTTCGGTCCGCGATCCCAAGAACACTACGAAGTACGCGGGGAGTGACGAGATGTGGCGGACGGCCGAGGCGTCTCTCGTCAAGGCCCTCGACGCCCGGGGCGTCGCCTACGAGCGGATGGAAGGCGAGGCCGTCTTCTATGGCCCCAAGATCGACGTCAAGGTCAAGGACGCCATCGGCCGGCTCTGGCAGTGCACGACCATCCAGTTCGATTTCAACGAGCCCGAGCGCTTCAAGATGGCCTACATCGCCGAGGACGGCCGGGAACACCAGCCCTACATGATCCACCGGACGCTGCTGGGTTCCCTCGAGCGGTTCTTCGGGATCCTGATCGAGCACTACAACGGCAACTTCCCGCTGTGGCTCGCGCCCGTCCAGGTCGAGGTCCTGCCCATCGCCGATCGGCACGACGATTACGCCCGGGCGCTCGAGGCCCGGCTCAAGGCCGCCGGGCTGCGCGCCCACGCCGACCTGCGGCGGGAAAAGCTCAACTACAAGATCCGCGAGGCCGAGCGTCTGAAGGTCCCCCTCATCCTGGTCGCCGGCGACAAGGAAATGGCCGCCGGGACGGCCTCGCTCCGCGTCCACGGCCAGGGCGACAAGGGGACGGTAAACTTGACCGAGTTCCTGGCCCGCGTCAAAGCCTTGGATGACGATAAATCGCTGAGCGTGAATCTATGAAGGAGGCCCGACATTTTTAGAGGAAGACAACCCTATCCGCCCGCGAGCAAGCCGAGACCCCACCGGACGAACGAAATGATACGCCCCGGAGAAATCCGGGTGATCGACGACGAGAAGAAGCAGCTGGGCGTCATGTCGGCGTCCGACGCCCTGTCCCTCGCCCGGCAGCGCGGCCTCGACCTGGTCGAGATCGCCCCGGCGGCCCTGCCGCCCGTCTGCCGGATCATGGACTACGGCAAGTTCCTCTACGAGCTGCACAAGCAGGACCACGAGGCCAAGAAGCACCAGAAGACGATCCAGATCAAGGAGATCAAATTCCGGCCGAAGATCAGCGTCCACGACTACGCCTTCAAGATGAAACACGTCCAGCGCTTCCTCGACGAAGGCGACAAGGTGAAAATCACGGTCATGCTCCGCGGCCGCGAGAAGTCGCGGCCGGAGATGGGCGTCCAGATCCTTGCCCGAGTCCTCGTCGACGTCCAGGGGGTCGGCAAGCAGGATGGATCCATGCGGAAACAGGACTGGGCCGTGTCGGCGCTGCTCATCCCCGCGAAAACAGGAGGAAAAGATGCCAAAGCTAAAAACCCACAAAGGAGCCAAGAAGAGATTCAAGGTCACGGCGAACAAAAAAGTGACCCGCAGCAAGGCCAATAAGCGCCACATCCTGACCACCAAGGATTCCAAGCGGAAGCGGAACCTCGGACGGAAGACCTTGGTCAGCCAGGCGGACATCCATACCGTCCGCCTGATGCTGCCCTACGATTTTTAAGAAACGGAGTATTCCATGCCTAGATCGAAGCGCGGACCTAAGAAGAAGAACCGCAGAGTCAAAATCCTGAAGCAGGCCAAGGGCTATTGGGGCGCGCGAAGCTCCAACTACCGCACCGCCAAAGAGGCGGTGGAACACGCCCTGACCTACGCCTACCGCGACCGGCGGACCAAGAAGCGCGACTTCCGGCGCCTGTGGATCGTCCGGGTCAAGGCCGCGGCCATGATCAACGGGCTGACCTACAGCCGGTTCATCCAGGGCCTGAAGAAACTCGGCATCGAACTCGACCGGAAAGTCTTGGCCGAACTTGCGGTCAACGGCCCCGACACGTTCGCCCGGATCGCGGCGAAAGTGAAAGATGCCCTCGCCCAGCCTGCATAAGTTCTCGACGACGATCGAGGCTTATCGGACGAAGCTCGCGGACGAATCCGCCCAAGTCCGGGACCTCCGGGCCCTCGACGAGGTCCGCAACCGGTTTCTCAGCCGCAAGCGCGGCGCCATCACTCTCCTCTTCGAGGAGATGAAGGCCCTCCCGGCCGAGGAAAGACCGGCCGCGGGGCAGTTGATCAACGGCCTGAAAAACGACGTTCAGGAGCGGCTGGACGCGCTCGAGGCCAAGCTCAAGACGCCGGTCCGCACCCGGCCCGAGATCGACCTCACCCTCCCCGGCGAGCGGCTGCCTTGGGGTGCGGCCCATCCGATCCGCCTCTTCCAGCAGGAGCTCGAGGGGATCTTCCTCGAGATGGGGTTCGCGATCGCCGACGGTCCCGAGATCGAGACCGACTACTACAACTTCGAGGCGCTGAACTTCCCGCCCCACCACCCGGCGCGCGACGTCTGGGACACGCTCTACATCGACGACGCCCTCCTCCTCCGGACGCACACCTCGCCCGTCCAGATCCGGGTGATGGAGAAGCAGAAGCCCCCGATCCGGATCATCATCCCGGGCAAGGTCTTCCGCCGCGACGTGCCCGACCCGACCCACCTGCCCATGTTCTTCCAGCTCGAGGGCCTGGTCGTGGACGAGGGCGTCACCTTCGCCCACCTCAAGGGGACGCTCGAGCACTTCCTCCGGCGGCTGTTCGGCGAAAAGCTCAAGATCCGGTTCCGGCCGAGCTTCTTCCCGTTCACCGAGCCCTCGGCCGAGGTCGACATCGAATGCCTGGCCTGCGGCCGGAAGGACCCCGTCTGCCGCGTCTGCGGCGGCACGGGCTGGAAGGAGATCCTCGGCGCGGGCATGGTCGATCCCCAGGTGTTCAAGAACGTCAACATCGACCCCGAGAAGTATTCGGGCTGGGCCTTCGGCCTGGGCATCGACCGGACGGCCATGTTCGCCTTTGGGATCCCGGACATACGCTATTTCTTTGAAAACGACCTCCGGTTCATCCGGCAATTCCACCTCAAATGAAGATCAGTCTGAATTGGCTCCGGGAATACGTCGACGTCGACCTTCCCCTCCGCGAGTTCCTCGACCGCCTGATCATGATCGGCTTCGGCGTCGAGGGGACCGCGGAGATCGGCGGCGACGTCGTCCTCGACGTCGAGACCTACGCCAACCGGCCCGACACGCTCGGCCATCTCGGCCTGGCCCGCGAGGTCGCGGCGATGCTCGGCCGGCCGCTCAAGGAGCGGACCTGGCCGGTCGTCGAGTTCGCCTCCTCCACGGCCGAGCTCGTCGACGTCCAGATTCTCGACGAGGACCTCTGCCCGCGGTACTGCGGCCTCGTCGTCAAGGGCCTCAAGATCGGGCCGTCGCCGGATTGGCTCCGGGCGCGGATCGAAGCCATGGGCCTCAAGCCCATCAACAATATCGTCGACGTCTCGAACTATGTCCTGTTCGCCACGGCCCAGCCCATCCACGCCTTCGACCTGGCCAAGCTCGCCGGCCCGCGGATCGCCGTCCGCCGGGCGAAGAAGGGCGAAACGATCCGGACCCTCGACGGGAAGGACGTCACGCTCCTGCCCGACATGCTGGTGATCGCCGACGAGAAGCGGCCCGTGGCTGTGGCCGGGGTGATCGGCGGCCTGGATTCCGCCGTTTCGGAGACGACCACGGACGTGTTCATCGAGAGCGCGACGTTCGATCCGGTGTCCGTCCGCCGGACGCGCAAAGCGCTCGAGATCCAGACCGACGCCAGCTACCGCTTCGAGCGCGGTGCGGACATCGGCTTCGCCCCGCAGGCCGCGCTTATGGCCGCCTCTCTCCTGACGCCGTTCGGCGGCAAGACGGCCCGGCCGATGGCCGACATCTATCCCAAGCCCCGCAAGACAAAGGAGATTGTCCTCCGCGGCCGCCGCGTGGCCGACCTCCTCGGCGCGGCGCCGGACCCGGTCTTCATCGAGACGACGCTCGAGGCGCTCGGCTTCTCGCTCAAAACGAACCAGAGCGGCGTCTGGCGCGTCCAGGCCCCGTCGTTCCGGCTGGACATCGAGCGCGAAGCCGACCTGGTCGAGGAGATCGCCCGATTTTACGGCTACGACCGGATCCCGTCCATCGTCCCGGCGCTCGAGGTCCTCGAGAGCGCCCCCCCCGAAAAGGAGCGGATCCGCCGGTTCGCCCAGCAGTTCTTCCATTTCGGGTTCGACGAGGTCATCAACCAGAGCTTCGCCGACCCCGAGAAGGAGGCCGTCCTCCGGAGCGGATCCACGGCGGTCGCGATCCGGAACCCGATCTCGTCCAAGGCCTCGCTCCTCCGAACGACCCTGCTCGGCGGCCTGCTCGAGAACACCGCCTGGAACCGGAACCGCGGCCTGGAAGGCGTCCACATCTTCGAAATCGGCAACATCTACCGCCGGGATGACGATCGCCCCTCCGAGCGGCTGACCCTCGGCCTGTGCTCGACCGGCCCGCTCGCCGCCCCGCATTGGGCGCGGCGGCCGGAGCCCGACCCGTTCTTCCATCTCAAGGGGGCGGTCGAAGCGGCGCTCGAGACCCTGCGCTACGCCGCCGTGACCTTCGAGGAGGCGCCCCACGCGTTCTTCGAGGAGGGCCAGGCCCTGGCCGTGGGGTACAGGGGCGAGCGGATCGGACGGATGGGCCGGGTCGACGGCCGCCTGCTCGCGGTCTACGGGATCGACGGCCCCGTCCATGCCGTCGAAATCGACGTGTCCCTCCTCTTCGACAAGCAGCCCCGGCCCTTCGAATACGTCCCGCTCCCGAAGTTCCCGGCCGTCGTCCGCGACATGTCGTTCCTGGTGGACCGGACGGTCCCGTACCAGGAGATCGCCGCGGCGGTGGAGAAGATGTCGGTGCCCTACCTCGAGAGCTTCGGGATCATCGACCGCTACGCGGGCGGGACCATCCCCCAGGACAAGGCCAGCCTCTCGCTCCGCTTCGTCTACCGCAACCCGAAAGCCACGCTCACCTCCGAGGATGTCGACCGGGCCGAGCACAAGCTCCTCATGGCCCTCAAGGCCGCCCTGAAAATCCAACGGCGGGAAGGAGGAACCCCGTGACCACCGAACTCGAGCGCATCAAAGTTCTGGAAGGCAAGATCGGCCACGTCATCGACTACGTCAACAAGCTCGCCGGCGAGAACGACAAGCTCCGCCAGCAGCTCAAGGATCTCCGCGCCGAGAAGAAGGACACGGAGGAGCTCGCCCGCCGGTCCGGGAAGCTTGACGAGGAGCTCAAAAGGTACGACAATGAAAGGGAGCTCCTCAAGAGCAAGATCGAGGCCCTCATCGGCCAGATCGACAAGCTCGGCATATGATTGACAAGATCATCGAAATCGAGGTCTACAAAAGACCCTATAAAATACGAGTCAAAGGTGAAGAGGACGAAAAGTACGTCAACCATCTGACGGCCTATGTGGACCAGAAAATGCAGGAGATCGCCGTGAAGTCGAAATCGACGGACGCGCTCAAGATCGCGGTGCTCGCGCTCTTGAACATCGCGGACGACTATTTCGTCTGCCGCAGGCGGCTGGATCAATTGGACGAGGCCCTGGGTCAGATGGAAACCGAGTTCGAAAGTTTGGAGAGCCGTCTTTTCAAAGATGAAAATGTCTACCCGAATATCGAGAAAGCGACATCCTAGGCCGGCCGTGCCCTTCCCGGGCCCGTCCGGGCCATCGGGAACGCCGGCTCCGTAAGCGCTCTCCTTTCGCCTCAATTCGCCTCGCCTTTGGCTCCGAGGAGGTGGATTGTGGTTAACACGCTGATCATCGCAGGTTTGGCCGCCCTCGGGATCCTGGCCGCCGTCATCATAGTCGTCCTGCTCAAGAAGAACGCGGGGGTCAAAGGACTCGTCCGGGCGAGCCAGGAGGCCGAAGCGGCCTTGGAGCAGGCCCGCGCCCAGGCCGACAAGCTCGTCAAGGACGCCCAGCAACAAGCCAAAGCCAAGCTCGATTCGGCCGACGCCGAGTTCGAGTCCCAGACCCGGGAGAAGCGCCGCAAGTTCAACGAGACCGAACGGCGCTTGGTGGTCAAGGAAGAGAACCTCGACCGCAAGCTCCAGGGGGTCGACCGCCGCGACCGCGAGGTGGTAAACAAAGAGCGCCGGATCGCCCAGAAGGAAAAGGACGTCGAGGCCCTCGAGGAAAAGGCCAACGCCCTGGTCCAGCAGCAGATGCAGGAGCTCGAGCGCGTCGCCGGGCTCAGCCAGGAGGAGGCGAAGGGCCAGCTCATCCGGAAGATCGAGGATGAGGCCAAGCTCGAGGCCGTCCAGGTCGTCCGCCGCATCGAGGAGGACACCCGGGCCAGGAGCCGCCAGCTCTCGAGCGAAATCATCAGCCAGGCCATCCAGCGGTCGGCGGCCGAGCACGTCGTCGAGTCGACCGTGTCGGTCGTGGACTTGCCGAGCGAGGACATGAAGGGCCGGATCATCGGCCGCGAGGGCCGCAACATCCGGGCCCTGGAGATGGCCACGGGGGTCGACATCATCGTCGACGACACGCCCGAGGCCGTCATCCTCTCGAGCTTCGATCCCATCCGCCGCGAGACGGCCCGCCTGGCCATCCAGAAGCTCGTCGTCGACGGCCGGATCCACCCGGCCCGGATCGAGGAGATCGTCGAGAACGTCCGGGCCGACCTCGAGGAGAAGATCCGCCAGGAAGGGGAGTCCGCGGCCTACGAGCTCCGCGTCCAGAACCTCCACCCCGAGCTGATCAAGCTCCTTGGCCGGCTCCGCTACCGGACGAGCTACGGCCAGAACGTCCTCCAGCACTCAAAGGAGGTGGCGTTCCTGGCGGCGGCCATGGCCACCGAGCTCGGGCTCAACACCCACGTCGCCCTGCGGGCCGGCCTGCTCCACGACGTGGGGAAGGCCGTCGACCGCGAGGTCGAGGGCACGCACACCGAGCTGAGCGTCGAGCGCTGCCGCAAGTACGGCGAGTCCGAGGCCGTGGTCCAGGCCATCGCCAGCCACCATCGCGACGTCGACTTTTCCTCGATCGAGGCCGTCCTGGTCCAGTCGGCCGACACGATCTCGGCCGCGCGGCCGGGGGCGCGGCGCGAGCTCCTCGAGACGTACATCAAGCGGCTGGAGAAGCTCGAAGGTCTGGCCAAGGGGTTCGAGGGCGTCGGCAAGGCGTTCGCCCTCCAGGCCGGCCGCGAAATCCGGATCATGGTCGAACCCCAAAAGATCTCGGACGACAAGGCAGCCCTGATCGCCAAGGAGATCGCGGCGAAGATCAAGAGCGAGCTCGATTATCCCGGGCAGATCAAGGTCACGGTCATCCGGGAAATGAGGGCCGTGGAATATGCCCGCTAAGGCGGCTCCGCTCGGCGTTCTCTTCATCGGCGACATCATCGGCCGGCCGGGTCGGAACGCGGTCCGGCGGTTCCTCCCGGGCCTGCGGGCCAAGTACGCCCCGGCCTTCGTCGTGGCCAACGGCGAGAACGCGGCCGGCGGGGTCGGCATCACCGAGGACATCGGCCGGGACCTGTTCGGCCTGGTCGATGTCCTGACCTCGGGCAACCACATCTGGGACAAGAAAGAGGCCCTGGGCTACCTCGACCGGGAGCCCCGCCTCGTCCGGCCGGCGAACTACCCGCCGATGAACCCGGGCCGCGGCGCGTACGTCGCGACGGATGCGAAGGGGCGCAAGCTCGCCGTCCTCAACCTCCAGGGCAGGGTGTTCATGGAGGCGCTCGATTGCCCGTTCCGGACGGCCGACGAGTACGTGGCCCGGCTCCGGGCCGAGACGCCGGCCGTGCTGGTCGACCTCCACGCCGAGGCGACCTCGGAGAAGCAGGCCCTGGGCTGGCACCTGGACGGCCGGGTGTCGGCGGTCGTCGGGACGCACACCCACGTGCCGACGGCCGACGAGCGCATCCTGCCGGGCGGCACGGCCTACATCACCGACGTCGGCATGGCCGGCGCCCGGGACTCGGTCATCGGGATTCAGCGCGAGCAGGCCATCCAGAAGTTTCTGACCGGGCGTCCGCACCGCTTCGAGCCGGCTAAGGGCGGCCTGTTCCTCTCGGCGGTCTTCATCGCGATCGATCCGGAATCCGGACGGGCGCTGTCCATCGCCCGCGAGGTTCTGACCGCGGAAGACGCCGGGGCCGGGGAGGCGCCATGAAGCCCGAGAGCCTCGTCCGGCCCGACCGGACGTACACCGTCAGCGAGGTGACCGAGCTCGTCAAGCTCATGCTCGAGGCGGGCTTCCCGCAGGTCTGGGTCACGGGCGAGGTCTCGAATTTCCACAAGCACGCCTCGGGCCACATGTATTTCTCCCTGAAGGACGAGAAGTGCCAGCTCCGGGCCGTGATGTGGCGGAGCGACGCCGCGCGCGTCAAGTTCGCCCTCAAGGACGGCCAGCAGCTCCTCTGCCGGGGCCGGATCAGCGTCTACGAGGCCCGGGGCGAATACCAGTTCGTCGTCGATGCGGTCGAGCCGAAGGGGAAGGGCGCGCTCCAGCTCGCCTTCGAGCAGCTCAAGGAGAAGCTCCGGGCCGAGGGCCTGTTCGACCAGGCGCGGAAGCGGAAGCTCCCCCTCCTGCCGAAGAGGATCGGGATCGTCACCTCGCCGAAGGGCGCGGCCCTCGTCGACATCCTGCGGACGCTCGAGCGGCGTTTCGCGAAGCTCGAGGTCCTGATCTACCCGGCCCAGGTCCAGGGCGCGGGCGCGGCGGCCCAGATCGTCGAGGGCCTCGACTACCTCGGGACGCTCGGCGGCCTCGATGCGATCATCGTCGGCCGGGGCGGGGGGTCGATCGAGGACCTGTGGGCGTTCAACGAGGAGCCGGTCGCGCGCGCGATCGCCCGGTCGCCGGTGCCGGTCATCTCGGCGGTCGGCCACGAGGTCGACTTCACGATCGCCGATTTCGTGGCCGACATCCGGGCCTCGACCCCGACGGCCGCGGCCGAGATGGTCGTCGACACGGAGGCGGCGTTCGCCGAGCGGATCGAGAACCTCGGCCGCCGCGCGTATCAGAGCGCGAAGTTCGCCATCGAGGAGCGCAAGAGCGAGGTCGTGACGCTCGCCCAGCACCGCATCTTCCAGAACTTCAAGGTGCGGCTCCTGAACCTCGCCCAGGACGTCGACGGCCTGGAGGAGCGGGCCTGGGAGGTCGTGCGCGGCGAGCAGCGGAAGATCGCCGAGACCAAGGCCCGAGCGCGCCTCGCGGAGGAGCGGATCGCCGGCGGCTTCCGGGCTCTCCTGCGCGACAAGCAGGCCGCCTGGGAGAAGCTGGCCGCGGCGCTCCACGGCCAAAGCCCGCTCGACACGCTGAAGAAGGGCTACACGCTCTGCTGGTCGGGAGACGGCCGGCGGGCCGTGACCGGGATCGGCGGGGTCCGGGAGGCGGACGAGATGCTTGTCTCGTTTTACCGGGGCGAGTTCCGCTGCCGGGTCGAGGCGGTGGACCGCGAGAAAACGATCGAGTCGCGGGCCGAAAAAATCGAATAGGGGCCGGAGGACCGCGTTCGCTGGAGCGCCGGTCGCCCCGCCCCCGCGGAGGGAACGATGAAGGACAAGGACCTGAATTTCGAAAAAGCGCTGGCCGACCTGGAGCAGACGGTCGACAAGCTCGAGAAGGGCGGGCTCAGCCTGAACGAGTCGCTCGGCCTGTTCGAAAAAGGCGTCAAGCTCGCCCGGTTCCTCCGCGAGGAGCTCGACAAGGCCGAAAAAAAGGTCGAGATCCTGCTCAAGGACGGGAAAGGCGACGTGCACCGCGAGCCCTTCAGCCTTGAGGATGAAGGGGAGGCGAAGAAGAAACCGGGGGACGACGACGTCCTGCCGTTTTAATAGGTAAAAGGGGTCAGGTCTTAACTTTTAACAGATTTGACCCGGCCTGACCCCAAAGTGCCAGGTCTCGCCAAAAACGTTAAAAGTTAAGACCTGACCCCTTAGGGAGAATGGAGATGGGAACCGAACGGACGTTGGCCCGGCGGATGAAAGCGGTGGAGCGCGAGCTCGACCGCATCCTCGCCCGGCGCGACACGCTTCTCTACCAGGCCATGCGCTATGCCGTCCTCGGCGGCGGGAAGCGCTTCCGGCCGATTCTCTGCCTTTCGACCGCGGCCGCCCTCGGCGGGGACGAGGCCCTGGCCCTGCCCTTCGCCTGCGGCCTCGAGCTCATCCACAACTATTCGCTCGTCCACGACGACCTGCCCTGCATGGACGACGACAACCTCCGCCGCGGCCGGCCGACCTGCCACCGCGAGTTCGGGGAGGACATCGCCCTCCTGGCCGGCGACGGCCTGCTGACCTTGGCCTTCGAGGTCATGGCCGCCGCCCCCGTCCCGCGGCGGCTCCTCGCCGCGAAGGCCCTGATCATCCACGAGACCGCGCGCCTGGCCGGCGTGGACGGGATGATCGGCGGCCAGCTCCTCGACATCACATACGCGGCCGAGACCGCCACCGAGGAGGGCCTGACCGAGCTCATGATCAAGAAGACCGGCGCCCTGATCGTCGAAGCCGTCCGGGCCGGGGCGCGGATCGGCGGGGCGAAGCCCGCCGCGCTCAAGGCGCTGACGCTCTACGGCGAAAACCTGGGCCTGGCCTTCCAGATCCGGGACGACATCCACGACGCGGACGAAGCGCCGCGGAAAGGGCTCCCGGCCGTGCCCAACTACGCCCGGACCTTCGGCCCGGACCAGGCCCGGGAGCGCGTCGCCCGGCACGTCGAAGCCGCTTTGGCCGCCCTCGCCGCGGCGGGGATCAAGTCGGCCGAGCTCCGCGGCCTGGCCCGCCAGCTGATGGAGAGGTGAAGGGTGTCATCCCGAGGCCTGGCGAGGGATCTCCTCTGATGGGACCCGAGAGACTTCCGTTTAAGAAGAGGGGATCCCTCACTCCGTTCGGGATGACGACGTGTTTGTTGTATAATCAGCGTTTGAGGCTGTATCCGCCATGCATACGCTGCTAGACAAGATATCGGGTCCGAATGACCTGAAGAAGCTCACGCCCGAGGAGCTGGTCCGGCTCGCGGGCGAGCTCCGGAGCTACATCATCGAGGTCGTGTCCCGGAACGGCGGCCACCTCGCCTCCAACCTGGGCGTCGTCGAGCTGACGATCGCCCTCCATTACGTCTTCGATTCGCCCCGGGACAAGATCATCTGGGACGTCGGCCACCAGGCTTACACCCACAAGATCCTCACCGGACGGCGCGAGGCGTTCCGCAGCCTGCGCCGCCAGGGCGGCATCCTCGGGTTTCCGAGCCGCGAGGAGAGTGTTCACGACATCTACAACACGGGCCATGCCTCGACCGCCCTCTCCGCCGCCCTCGGCCTGGCGGTCGCCCGCGACAAGCGGCAGGAGACGCACAAGGTCATCGCCGTGGTCGGCGACGGGGGTCTGACCGGCGGCATCGCCTGGGAGGCCCTGAACCAGATCGGCCACCTCCGCGAGAAGCTCATCATCGTCCTCAACTACAACGAGATGTCGATCTCGCCGAGCGTCGGGGCCCTGTCGAAATACTTGTCCTACCTCGCCACCGGGCAGCATTACCTCCGGATGAAGGACTACGCCAAGACGCTCCTCAAGTCCATTCCGGGCCTCGGCTGGCCGATGATCAAGGCCGGCCGGGCGGTCGAGGACCTCTTCAAGAAGACGTTTTTCCCCGGTTTGCTCTTCGAGGAGCTCGGCCTGCGCTACATCGGCCCCGTCCAGGGCCACAGCCTGCCGTCGCTCATCGAGGTGTTCGAGGATGCCAAGAAATACCAGGACGGCCCGATGCTCATCCACTGCGTCACGCGCAAGGGCCAGGGGTACCACCCGGCCCTGGAAAACCCGGCCCATTTCCACGGGGCCGCGCCGTTCGTCATCGAGACCGGCGAGCCGTCGGCGGCCGGGGGCAAGGCCTCGTTCTCGGCGATCTTCGGCGATACGATGGTCAGGATCGCCGAACGCGACCCCCAGGTGCTGGCCATCACCGCGGCCATGCTCGAGGGGACGGGACTGTCTAAGTTCGGGGAAAAGTTCCCGGAGCGGATATTCGACGTCGGCATCGCCGAGCAGCACGCCGTGAATTTCGCCGCGGGGCTGGCCCTCAGCGGCTTCAAGCCCGTCTGCGCCATCTATTCCACCTTCCTCCAACGGGCCTACGACCAGGTCTACCACGACGTCTGCCTCCAGGACCTGCCGGTGGTCTTCGCTCTCGACCGGTCCGGCGTCGTGCCCGACGACGGTCCCACCCACCAGGGGATCAACGACATCGCCTATCTGCGCCACATGCCGAACATCATCCTCATGGCCCCGCGCGACGAGAACCAGCTCCAGCACATGCTCCATGCCGCGCTCGGCTACGGCCATCCCATCGCCCTCCGCTTTCCCAAGGGCGAGGCGGTCGGCGTGCCGCTCGACCCGGACTTCCGCGACGTGCCGCTCGGCCGGAGCGAAACGCTCAAGGAAGGCCGGGACTTACTCTTCGCCTACGGCAGCCTGGTCTATCCCGCCCTCGAGGCGGCGAAAAAGCTTGAAGCCGAGGGGATCAGCCTGGCGGTCGTCGACGCGAAGTTCGCCAAGCCCCTCGACGAGGCGGCGATCCTGAAATACGCGGAGGCGGGGCGGACGATCGTCACCGCGGAAGAGGCGGTGGTCGTCGGCGGGTTCGGCGGGGCGGTGCGCGAGCTCCTCGACCGGAACAAGCGCTTCGGGGTGAGGTTCCTGAGCCTCGGCCTACCGGTCGAGGTCTACCCGATGGGCAAGGCGGCCCAGATCAAGAAGGCGCTCCGCCTCGACGTGGACGGCCTCGCCGCCCAGATCCGGGAATTTTACTCCCCCCAGGATAGCTTCTCCCGCAGCAGCTCGAAGTAGCTGCGCTGCGGGGACGAGACCAGCGCCAGGTCGACGTCCGCCCGCCTGATCTCGATCACGTCGTTCTTCACCATCGGAGAGCCGCGCTGGCCGTCGAGGGTCAGGAAGACCTCTTCGCCCGACGTCAGGAGCTGGGCCCGGACCGTCGAGGCGGACGAGACGACGATCGGCCGGAACGTCAGGGTGTGGGAGCAGATGGGCGTCAGGAGGAAGGCGGGGATGGCCGGCTGGAGGATCGGCCCGCCGGCCGAGAGGGAATAGGCCGTCGAGCCGGTGGGTGTCGCCACGATCAGGCCGTCGGCCCGCATCGTTTCGATCTCGCGGCCGTCGATCCAGATCCGAATGTGGATCATCCGGGCCAGGGCGCCTTTGTTGATGACGACGTCGTTCAGGCAGAGGCCGGGCTCGGATCGGCCGTTGAACCGGGCCTCGATGATCATCCGGGGATTGACGAGGCCCTCCCGGCCATCGAACAGGGCTTCGAGCGTCAGGGCCATCTCCTGAAGAGGCACCTCCGTCAGGAAGCCGAGGCTGCCCAGGTTGACGCCCATGACCGGCACGTTCCGGCGGGCGGCGATATGGGCGATGCTGAGGAGGGTCCCGTCCCCCCCGAGGACGACGACGAGGTCGACCAGCTCCGGGATCTTTTCGCGGGGGACGCCGCCCGGCCGGCCGAGCTTCTCCGCGGCGGCTTCCTCGAGGAGGCAGGCGACGTTCCGGGCGGCGAGGCAGGCTTCGAGGTCGGCCAGGGCGCTCTCGATGCGGGGAGCGTGGGGCTTGATGACGACGCCGACGGTCCTGATCGTTTTCATGCCGGTCGACCTCCTCGGGCTATTGTAGCCGCGGCGGGGCATCGGATGCAATGGCCGCAAAATGTCATCCCGAGCGCAGCGAGGGATCCCCTCCGATGAAGAGGAGATCCCTCGCTGCGCTCGGGACGACACGAAAGGGAGTCATTGCGAGCGATCTTTGGGAGCGAAGCAATCCCCTCCGGCCGCAGGAGATCCCTCGCTCCGCTCGGGATGACAGCTTGGGCTCGATTTGACTTTTCCCCCTCCCAAATCTATCATGGACGCTCGTAATAGGCCGATCCGTTACCGCAACTAGAGGAGCGCGACATGTCCGATAGCATCGTCACCGTTACCGACGCCAACTTCGAAGAAGAAGTGCTCAAATCCCCCCTGCCCGTGATCGTGGATTTCTGGGCCGTATGGTGCGCCCCCTGCAAGATGATCGCCCCGATCGTGGATCAGATCGCGGTCGAATACAAGGACAAGCTCAAAGTCGGCAAGCTCGACGTGGATTCGAGCCGGGCCGTGCCGTCCAAATACGGCGTCCGGGGCATCCCCACGATCCTGATGTTCAAGGACGGCCAGCTGAAGGAAACGATCGTCGGCTCCCTGCCTAAGGACAAGATCGTCGCGACGATCAGCAAGCATTTCTGAGAAGAGGAGATTGCCGCGTCGCACCCCATGCCGCATCCGATGCGGCACGGTGCTCCTCGCAATGACCGGGTTTTCGAAAATGGGGACACAGAACACCTGCCCTCTCTCAGCAACAAGTATTCGTGGTTCTGTGTCCCCATTTTCGGGCTGTGTCCCCTTTCCAGCGCGCAATGACCGGGTTTCCCAATGACAGAAGCCTGTGACGTCGTCATCGTCGGCGCGGGGCCGGCCGGCCTCGCCGCCGCGCTCTACACCGGCCGGGCGCGCCTGGATACGATCGTCCTCGAAAAGTCGATCCCCGGCGGCCAGATCCTCATCAGCGACTGGATCGAGAACTACCCCGGCTTCCCGGAGGGCGTGGCGCCCCTCGAGCTGATGGACAAGTTCCGGGCCCAGGCCGAAGCCTTCGGCGCCCGGATCGTCACCGACGACGGCCGGACGATCGTCCCGGACGGCGACGCCTGGATCGTCAAGGGCGGGAACGCGGATTACCGGGGCCGGGCGGTCATCGTCGCCACGGGCGCGGCCTACCGACGGCTCGGCCTGCCGAACGAGGCGCGGCTCATCGGCCGGGGCGTGTCCTACTGCGCCACCTGCGACGGCGCGTTCTTCCGCGACAGCGACATCGCCGTCGTGGGCGGCGGCGACCAAGCCTTGATGGAAGCCATCTTCCTTACGAAATTCGCGAAGAAGGTGGCCCTCATCCATCGCCGCGACCGGTTCCGCGGGACCAAGATCCTCCAGGAGCGGGTATTCGCCAACCCGAAGATCGAGGTCCACTGGAACTCGGTCATCGACGAGATCCGGGGCGGCGAGAACCTCGAGGACGTCGTGCTCCGGAACGTCAAGGACGGGACCAAGGCCCCGCTCAAGATCGAAGGCTTGTTCATCTCGATCGGCATGGACCCGCTGAACGAAGTGGTCAAGGGGCTCGTCGAGCTCAACGACTGGGGCGAGATCGTGGTGAAGCCCAACATGGCCACGTCCCAGCCGGGCATCTTCGCCGCCGGGGACGTCATCGATTCCACGCCCCACCAGGTGGCGACGGCCGTGGGGACGGGCGTCCACGCGGCGATCAGCGTGGACGATTACTTATCCAGAAAATAATAACCAGGGGGGGTCAGGTCTTAACTTTTAACGTTTTTGGCGAGACCTGGCACCAAAGGGTCAAGCCGCGTCAAATTTGTTAAATGTTAAGACCTGACCCCTCTCCTTTCTTCTCCAATTCTTCCACCCGCGCCCTCAGCTTCTTCACGTCCTTGATCAGGTCGTAGAGCTGCGGAGCGCAGGCCCAGAACTTGCGCCAGACGCGCACGTCGAGGTGCGGGCTCCCGGAGACGAACGACCCCGACGGGATGTCGTTCGTCACGCCCGTCTTGGCGGCGATGACGACGTTCTCTCCGATCTCGATGTGGTCGGGCACGCCGACCTGGCCGCTCAGGATCGAGTTTCGGCCCACCTTGGAGCTCCCCGCGATGCCGGCCTGGGCCACGAGGAGGACGTTCTCCCCGATCTCGACGTTGTGGGCGATCGTGACCAGGTTGTCGATCTTCGTCCCCCGGCGGATCACCGTTGCGCCGAGCGCCGCCCGGTCCACGGTCGAATTCGCCCCGATTTCGACGTCGTCCTCGATGACGACCGTTCCGATCTGTGGGATCTTCACGTAGCGGCCGTCCCCGCCCTTGAGATAGCCGTAGCCGTCCCCGCCGATTACGACGCCGTTGTGGAGAATGACCCGCTCGCCAAGCGTTACCCCTTCGCGCAGGGAGACGTGGGAATGGAGGATGCAGTCCGCGCCGACCTTGACCCGGGGATAAATCGACACCAGCGGGTGGACGACCGTCCCGTCTCCGATGTCCGCCCCGTCGCCGACGACGCAGCCCGCGCCCACCGAAACGCCCTTGCCGAGGCGGGCCGTCGGTGCGACTGAGGCCGTCGGGTGGACGCCGGGCGCGGGCTTGGCGGAGGGATGGAAGATCCCGGTCGCCCGGACGAAGGCGAGCTGCGGGTTCTCGGCGCGCAGGACGGGGATCCGGTCGAACGCCTCGCCGGGCGGGAGGATCGCGGCGGCGGCGGCCGTCGCCTCCAGGAGGGGCCGGAATTTGGGCCCGGCCATGAAAACGAGATCGCCCCGGCCGGCCACGGCCTTGTCCAGGGCGGCGACCCCCGTGAGGACGGTCCCGCCGTCGCCTTCGCAGGGGCAGCCCAACCGCTCCGCCAGCTCCTTGACCGTTAGTTTCATCGGCAACTCCTTATTCCGCCGCCTTCGTCTTCGGCCCCAGGCGCTCATTCAGCACCACGGCCAGCTCCGCCCCCCACAGCAGGATGGCCACGGAGAACGTGATCCACAGGAGGAAGAAGATGATCGAGGTCAGCGTCCCCTGGACGAGCTTCGACAGGACGACCCCCACCACCGAAAATTTGGCCACATAAATGACGAAGATCCTCTTGAAGATCTCCCAGAGCAGCGACCCGACGGCCGCCGCCGCGATCGCTGCCCGCATCCGTATCTTCACTTCGGGAATGATCCGATAGAGGGTGAACAAAACCACGAAGCCCAGGACGAACGGGATGAGATACTGGACGACGACGCTGTCGATGACCTTCATGATCCCCGGGTTCAGGTACTCCCGGACGAAAGTGCTGGCCGTCGCCGCCCGGTGGGCCGCCGTCCAGACCAAGGTGATCGAGAGGGAGAGGATGAGGATGGAGGCGGAGACGAACATGATGAAATATTCGAGGACGCGGTTGTAGAGGAAGGATTTCTTCTCCATCGTCTTGAAAACGGACTTGAGGGCGAAGATCAGGTTGGAGAAGAGGAAACTCCCGGTCACGAGCGAGCCCACCAGCCCGAACCAGCCCAGGTTGCCGACGTTATCGATCACGCTGTCGAGCTTGTCGAAGAAGGAGGGGTCGAGGCGGGCGAAGAAGTCCTCGCTGAAGAGGTGAAGGCCTCGGACGGCCAGTTCCACGTCGCCCAGGAACTTGTTGGCCACGAACGCCAGGAGGGCCAGGAGCGGCACGGCGCAGAGGAGGGCGAAGTAGGAGACGACGATGGCGTGCCGGAAGCAGCGGTCGTCGTTGAACCTTTTAAAGCTCGCGCCGATGACTTGGAAGACGGGGGCCGCCATGCTTAGGTGTACTTACCCCACTTCACCATGAGGATGATGAACGTCACGAGGAGGGCGTAGATGACCAGCGTTTCGATCAGGATCAGTCCGAGGAGCAGCAGGAAACGGATGTGGGGCGCGGCGCCGGGGTTCCGGGAGATGCCTTCGCAGGCGCTGCTGATGGCCTTGGCCTGGCAGAACGCGCCCGCGGCCGCGGCCAGGGTGATGATCGCCCCGCCGACGATGATCGACAGCCTGTAGAGGGAAGCCTTCGTCTCGCTGGGCCCGGCGGCTTCCTGGGCCAGGAGCGGAGCGGCGGCGACCAGGGCGAAGAACACCAACAACCCGAGGGCCTTCATTTTTCTATTCATGGTGACTCCTTTTTCTTATATGTCATTGCTTCGTCCTCACGCACGAGCGTGAGGACGAAGCAATCTCATACTTGTGTCATTGCGAGCCGGCCCGCTCTTGCGGGGCGGCGTGGCAATCTCATACGCATTACTTCTTCATCCTTCACGCCGCGGCGTGCGCCGGGGCGTGGTCCGCATGCTCTTCCTGCTCCTCCTCGTGCGCGATGGCCCCCGAGATGTAGATGCAGGCCAGCAGGATGAAGATGAACGCCTGCAGGAACCCGGTGAAGATCGACAAGGCCATGAACGGCAGCGGCAGGAAGTAGGGGATGATCGAGGCGATGACCACGATCAGCACGTCCTCGGCGAAGATGTTGCTGAAGAGCCGGATCGAGAGCGACACAGGCCGCGAGAAATGGCTGATGAGCTCGATCGGGATCATGAGCGGGGCGAGCGCCGGGACGGGTCCCATGAAATGCTTCAAGTACTTGAGCACGCCCTGGGACTTTATCCCCTGGTAATGGTAATAGACGAAGACGGTCAGGGCGCAGCCGATGGTCACGTTGAGCTTGCTCGTCGGAGACATGAGCCCCGGGATGAGGCCGAGCAGGTTCGAGCAGAAGATGAAAAGGCCCACCGTCCCGAGCATCGGCAAGTATTTCTTGCCCTCCGGTCCGATGATCTCGACGAGCTGGCCCTCGAAGAACTTGATGATGAGTTCGAGGACGCTCTGGAGCTTGCCCGGCACCATCCGGCGCTTCCGGGCGGCGAGCCCCAGGAAGACGGTCAGGAAGGCGGCCACGATGAGGACCATCACCACGTAGTCGGGGATGCAGTTCGCCGGGTTCTCGACTTTGACGCCGATCAACGCCAAAAGGGCCGCAACCGGACGGCTGAAGAGCTTGTTGAAGAGCTCGACGATAGCGAGACTGTGTTCTAGACCTTCCATGTCTTCATGCGGGCGAGGGCCACGACGGTTTCGCCCAAAAATACGGGAATCACCGAAGAAAAGCCGGCCGCGAAGGCCAAAAGCCTCTTCGGATAGAGGAGAATTATAATGAAAAACACCCCGAGAATCAACACGAACCGGAGGCCGTAGAGGAGGACCCCGGAGCGCAGCGCCTGGGCTTTGCCTTTGGCCAGGACCCGGGTGAGCGAGCTCTTGAGCCAAAGGAAGCCGACGGCGGCCACGGCCCCGCCCCCGAGGAAAAACACACCGGCCAGGGCCCCAAAAACGAGCCCGACCGGGACGGCGATGAAGGCGGCGAAAGCGATGACTTCAAGGGGAATGCGCCTCAGAATCTTCTCTTCCAGGGGATCGGGCTGCGGGTCGGGCATGATTATGTCCTTTGGGGGTGCGGTGTCGTCCCGAGCGGAGCGAGGGACCCCCTCTTCTTTAAGAGGAGATTGCCACGCTCGCTCCGCTCGCTCGCAATGACCCCTTTCCATGTCGTCCTGAGCGAAGCGAAGGACCCCCTCTTTGCTTTAAACATCGCTATCCTTGTACTTGGATATCCCCCGGATCAGGCTGATCAGGCCCGACGCGACCCCCAGCAGGGTCATGATCATCAGCAGCCAGGGATCCGTCCCCAGCCACTTGTCCAGCCAGTAGCCGAAGAACAGTCCGACCGCGATCGACGCGGGCAGCATCATGGCCAGGGAGCTGATGTTGGCCAGTTTCCGGTAATCCATGCGGGACTATTGTAGGGGGAGGCAAAGGGATTGTCAAAAGGCGATTCGTCTCTAACATCGCCCCCGTCTGCCGACTCGGAATTCGGTGACATGACCCAATTCTCTTGAATTGGGATCGTGTCACCTGAATTCCGGAAATCCTTCCCCCCGCCCGACTAAACGGATGAAAGGTGGCGGGAACCGGCGCTTTCGCCGTATTTTCCCGGGATAGCAAAAGGAGGGTTGTCTCATGTCCCTAGATCCGCGCGCCCTGTCTTTCGGCTGGCTGCCGGATTATCCGGATTTTCGGGATTACACGGAGTCCACGGCCTCGGTCTCCGAAGTCCTGCGGCCGACCGGCCTCAAAAAGCGCACGGCTGAGCCGGGCAAACCCCGCGCTCGTCCTTCCACGGTCGACCTCCGCGAATGGTGCTCTCCGGTCGAGGACCAGCGGAGCCTCGGCTCGTGCACGGCGAACGCCGGGGCGGGCCTCATCGAATACTACGAGCGGAAGGCTTTCGGCCGCCACACCGACGCCTCGCGCCTGTTTTTGTACAAGGCGACCCGCAACCTGATGAAACAGAAGGGCGACACGGGCGCCTATCTCCGGACGACCGTCGGGGCCATGGTCCTCTTCGGTGTGCCCCCCGAGGAGTATTGGCCGTATTTCGATGACGCGGAGAAATTCGACCGGGAACCGCCGGCCTTTTGCTATGCCTTCGCCCAGAACTACAAGACCCTGCAGTACTACCGCCACGACCCGCCGTCCGCCCGTCCCGACGCCGTCCTCGACGGCGTCCGCTCCTACCTTGCGGCCGGCCACCCGTCGATGTTCGGGTTCACGGTCTATAGCTCCGTGGAGATGGCCGACGAGCGCGGCGCCATCCCGTATCCCGCCGACTCCGAGCGCGTCCTGGGCGGGCACGCGGTCGACGCCGTCGGCTATGACGACCGGATCGAGATCGAGAACAGGACGAGCCGCCGCGCGACGAAGGGCGCGCTGCTCATCCGCAATTCCTGGGGAGAGGCGTGGGGCGACGGGGGATACGGTTGGCTGCCCTACGAATACGTCCTCCAGGGCCTGGCCGAGGATTTCTGGTCGGTGCTGAAGAAGGAATGGGTGGATACGGGGGTGTTCAACACACCGTGACGTTCAGCCCTTCGCGGCTGATTTCGTAGAAGGGGTGGGTGGATACGGGCGCGTTCTTACCCGCGTAATTCGGAGACACACTACCCGTTTCCAAATGATTCCCTAAAGCGGTGCGACTCGGGAAGAATTAGAGCCGGCTAGCGCAGCGCAATTACACGGAAAAATCTCTACGACACTCAGGCCTTGACGATCCGGTCCCGGTGCTTCCGGACCTTCCTCATCGCATTCCGGGTATCGATGACGAGCGGCGCGTGTTCCCCAATCCAACCATAGTCGTAAGCGGAATGATCGGTGATGATCATGACCGCGTCCACGGATTTCAGGACCTTGGCCGAAAGCGGGGTCGATTTCATATCCAAATCGTGCTTGCGGACCTTGGGGATCTTGGGAAGGAATGGGTCATTGTAGAGGACTTTCGCTTCCTTTTCACGTAGATGCTCAATGACTTCGAGCGCCGGTGATTCCCGCGTGTCGTCGATGTCCTTCTTGTAGGCGATGCCGAGGACGAGGACACGCGAGTTTTTGAGGCATTTCCCCCGGGCGTTCAAGGCATCGCCGAGCTTCGCCACGACGTAGGCCGGCATGTTGGTGTTGATCTCTCCGGCGAGCTCGATGAAATGGGTGTTGAAGTTCATCTCCTTCGCCTTCCAGGCGAGGTAGAACGGGTCGATGGGGATGCAATGCCCGCCCAGGCCCGGGCCGGGATAGAACGGCATGAAGCCGAACGGCTTGGACGAGGCGGCCTCGATCACTTCCCAGATGTCGACGTTCATCCGGTCGGCCAGCATCTTCAGCTCATTGACCAGGGCGATATTCACGCTCCGGAACGTGTTCTCGAGGATCTTGGAGAACTCCGCCGCTTCGGGGGAGCTCACCGCCACCACCCGGTCTACGATCCGGCCGTAAAGCGCCGCGCCCAAAGCCCGGCAGTGCGGAGTGAGGCCGCCCACGACCTTCGGAATGTTCTTAGTGTTGTACACCGGGTTGCCGGGGTCCTCCCGCTCAGGGGAGAAGACCAGGAAAAAATCGCGGCCGGCTTTGAGACCGCCCCGCTCGAATTTGGGCAGGAGGATCTCCCGGGTTGTTCCGGGATAGGTTGTACTCTCGAGCGAGATGAGTTGGCCTTTGTGGAGAGTCTTGGCGATCTCATCCGACGTGGCCTCGATATAACTCATGTCGGGGCCGTGGTTCTTGTCGAGGGGCGTGGGGACGCAGATGATAATCGCATCCATTTTCCGGAGGGACGAATAATCCGCCGTGGCTTCGAGCCGGCCGGAATCGCGAAGCTGCCGGACTTTTTCTCCGGGAATGTGCTTAATGTAACTTTCGCCGTTGTTGAGCTTCTCGACTTTGACGGGATCGATATCGAAACCCACTACGCGGAATCGCTCTTCGGCAAACCGGAGGACGAGAGGGAGTCCGACATAGCCAAGACCGATAACCCCGATATAAGCTGTGCGGTCTTTGATTTTAGAGGTGAGCGTTTGGGTATAGTTCATAATGGATTTTTCTCAATAATGCATTCCACCCTTTGGTTTTGATTTTCCTCTTTCTTTGTACGAGAATTCTAGTAATTTAATAAGAATCTGTCAATTCACTCAAGCTTTCCTATTTCAAAACAAATAGGAAACAGTATTGTGTCTCCGATTAGCACACCGTGACGTTCAGCCCTTCGTGACGTTCAGCCCTTCTTGCCCTTCTCCGCCTGCTCTTTGATCCAGGGATACGTTCGGGCGATCCCCTCTTTGAGCGAAAACCGGCTCCGCCAGCCGATCGACGTGATCCTCTCGTTCGTGAAATTCCGCGCCCTCACGCCCACCGGGCCGGCGATGTGTTTCAGATGGATCGTCTTCCCGGCGACGTCGGCGATGGTCGCCGCCAGATCGTCGACCGAGACGTATTCCTGCCGGCCGATGTTCACCCCGTTCTCGAGGTCGCTCTGCATCAGCCGGACGATGCCGTCCACCATGTCGTCGATGTAGGTGTAGGCCCGCATGGCGCTGCCGTCGCCCCAGACTTCGATCGTCCCGCCGTCGGGGGCCTCGGCGATCTTCCGGCAGAGCGCAGCCGGCGCCTTTTCGCGGCCGCCCTGCCAGGTCCCTTCCGGACCGTAGCAGTTCTGGAAGCGGGCCAGGCGGACGACCATGCCGAACCGCCGCCCGTAGGCCATGGCCATCCGCTCGGCGTAGAGCTTTTCCCAGCCGTATTCGTTGTCGGGCAGGGCGGGGTAGGCCTGCTCCTCCGTCAGTTCGGACTCGTGGGCCTCCATGTCGCGGTAGACGCAGGCCGAGGACGAGAAGAAATACCGCTTGATCCCCTGGGTCACGGCTGCATGGGTCATGTGGATGTTGACCAGGGCGCTGTTCCGCATGATCTCGCATTCGGCGGAGTGGATGAAGCCCATGCCGCCCATGTCGGCCGCGAGCTGGTAGACTTCGTCGAACGGCGCGCCTTCCGGCGGGGCGACCGCCGCCTGGCAGTTCTTCTCTTCCCGGAGGTCGAGGATCTTGAAGTCGTCCGCGGCCGTCGGCGCGTATTCGGGATGTTTGAGGTCCACGCCGCGCACCCAATATCCCTGGGTCTTCAGCTTCTTGACCAGATGGCCGGCGATGAATCCGCCCGCCCCGCAAACCAGCGCTTTTTTCATGGTTGATGATCCTTTATCCGGCTTAGCGTGCACAGGTATTATATGAAATAATTTCGGTGACAGGCAACGCAATCCCTAAATTCGTTGCTTTGATATCGACGCGAAGGGCTCACCATCGCCGCTCCGATAGGCTCTTCTTTATCAATTGCTTCAATTATTCTTGTGTGTTAGATTTATTGGGAACGATGGGATATATCGTGATTTGCCAAGGCAAGACACCATATCGACCGATAAAGGAACTTCGATGAAAGGCATCATTTTGGCGGGAGGGCGGGGGACGAGGCTCAATCCGCTAACCCTGAGCGTCAGCAAGCAGCTCCTGCCGGTCTACGACAAGCCGATGGTCTATTATCCCCTGTCCATGCTCATGCTCGCCGGGATCCGGGAAATCCTGGTCATCTCGACCCCCGAGGCCATGCCTGCATTCCAGGCCCTGCTCGGCGACGGCAGGCAGTGGGGGCTATCCTTCGCCTACAAGATCCAGGACGAGCCGCGCGGGCTGGCCGACGCGTTCCTCGTCGGGCGGGAGTTCGTCGACGGGAAGCCGGTCTGTCTCATCCTAGGCGACAACATCTTCTTCGGCCACGGGCTGGCCGAGCAGCTCAAGGCCGCGGCCCGTCTCGAGCATGGGGCCGTCGTGTTCGCCTATGCCGTCAAGGATCCGGAACGCTACGGTGTCGTCGAGTTCGACAAGAACTTGAAAGCCGTTAACATCGAGGAGAAGCCCGTCAAGCCGAGGTCCCACTATGCGGTGCCCGGCATCTATTTCTATGACGGCGAAGTCTCTCGCCGGGCGGCGGAGATGAAGCCCTCGGCCCGGGGCGAGCTCGAGATCACCGATCTCAACCGCGAATACCTGAAGCGCGGGGAGCTGCGGGTCGAGATCATGGGCCGGGGCGTGGCCTGGCTCGACGCCGGGACGCACGAATCGCTCCTCCAGGCGGCGAATTTCGTCCAGGCGGTCGAGGACCGGCAGGGCCTGATGATCGCCTGCCCCGAGGAGATCGCCTACCACCAGGGCTATATCGAACGGGACGCCCTCCTGCGCCTGGCGAAGAACACTCCGAATGCTTACGGGGAATATTTGAAACGATTGGCTTCTGAGCCGAAATGAAAGGGAGATTGCTTCGCCCTCGTGCCAGAGCACGAGGACTCGCAATGACATGTTGCTTGTCATTGCGAGCGACCGAAGGGAGCGTGGCAATCTCAATAGGGGAGGAGCGATAGAATGATCGACGGCGTGAAAATCAAGAAGCTCAAGGTTATTCCGGATGATCGCGGCCGTTTGATGGAAATCTTCCGGGCGGATGATGATTTTTTCGAGAAATTCGGCCAAGTCTATATAAGCACGACCTACCCCGGTGTGGTTAAAGCCTGGCACAAGCACGAGAAGCAGACAGACAACATGGCCTGCGTCGCGGGGATGGTCAAGGTCGTGCTGTGCGACGCACGGAAGAAATCAACGACGTTCAATGAGATCAACGAATTTCGTATGGGGGTCCACAACCCGATTCTCATCCATATCCCGGCCGGCATCTGGCACGGCTGGAAATGCGTCGGCCCGGATGAGTCCATCGTCGTCAACGCCCCGACCGAAATGTACGATTATAAGAATCCCGACGAGCAGCGGCTCGATCCGCACAAGGGCGGCATTCCCTACGACTGGAGCCGGAAGGACGGATAAACGAGGGGTCAGGTCTTAACTCTTGACGTTTATGGCGAGGCCTGACACCAAAGGGTCAGGCCGGGTCAAATTTGTTAAATGTTAAGACCTGACCCCAAACTGGAAAGGATGGGAACATGAAGTCAGCCATCAAATCTTCTTCCCAGCGCCGTCTCGACGGCAAGACCGTCCTCGTCACGGGCGGGGCGGGATTCATCGGCAGCAACTTCATTCGGTTCCTGCTGGCCCGCTACCCGAACATCCGGATCGTCAACCTCGACAAGCTGACTTACGCCGGGAACCTCGACAACCTGAGCGACGTCGCCTGCGACGTCCGCTACGAGTTCATCCGGGGCGACATCCGCGACCGGAAACTTGTTGACGGAATCCTAGAGCATGTCCAGGGCGTCTTCCACTTCGCGGCCGAGACCCATGTCGACCGCTCGATCCTCGACGCCGGCGAATTCGTCATGACCGATGTCCACGGGACATACGTCCTCCTCGAGGCCGTGCGCCGCACGCCCGCCGTCGAATTCTTCCTCCACGTTTCCACGGACGAGGTCTACGGCAGCCGCGACGAGGGGTTCTTCAAGGAGTCCGCGCCGATCAATCCGTCCTCCCCCTATTCGGCCAGCAAGGCGGGCGCGGACCGGCTGGCGTATGCTTATCACGTGACGTACGGCACGCCGGTCATGATCGTCCGGCCGAGCAACAACTACGGCCCTTATCAGTATCCCGAGAAGTTCATCCCCCTTTTCATCACCAACGCCTTGGAGGGCCGCCCCCTGCCGCTCTACGGCAAGGGGGCGAACGTCCGCGACTGGCTGTTCGTCGAAGACAACTGCCGGGGGATCGACGTCGTGGCCCGGGCCGGGGCCGCCGGGGAAGCCTACAACATCGGGGCGAACGATGAGCGGAAGAACATCGAGGTCGCGCACCGGATCGTCAAGCGCCTGGGCAAGCCGCGCGATCTGATCACCCTCGTTCCCGACCGGCTGGGGCACGACCGGCGCTACGCCGTGGATTGCCGCAAGATCAAAGCCCTGGGCTGGCGGCGCGAAGTGGAGTTCGAAGACGGCCTGGAGCGCACAGTCCGCTGGTACGTCGAGAACGAGGCTTGGTGGCGCAAGATCAAGGAGAAGAGCGCCGAGTACAAGGCGTTTTATGAAGCTCAGTATAAAAATCGGGCGTGACCCGGCGTGTCATCCCGAGCGAAGCGAGGGATCCCATGCAACAACAAGCTGTCTTCCCGAGCTTTGCGAGGGATCTCATGCAACAACAAGCTGTCTTCCCGAGCTTTGCGAGGGATCTCATGCGGCCTGACGAGGAAGGCGAGGAGATTCCTCGCACCGCTCGGGATGACATGCCCCGCTTTTTTCGCGCTCTTTCCGCGTCCCTGATCCTTGTTTTCGTCTTCGCGGCGGCCGCGCTCCATGCCCAAACCGCCGCCGCCACCCAATCCTCCGAGATCAAGTTCTCGTCCCGGACGCAGGAGCGTCCGTCGGGCGACCCCAACAAGGTCATCCTGACGGGGGAGGTGGTGATCCTCTATCGTGGGCTCAAGCTCTCGGCCGACCGCGTCGATCTCAACATGAAAACCAAGGACGTCACGGCCGTGGGCCACGTCGTCCTCGAATTCCCCGCCGAGGTCCTGAGCGCCGAGAGCCTGGCGTTCAACATGGACAGCGACCAGGGATCGCTCGTAAAAGGCGTGGGGCTCATCCAGCCGACCATCCGCTACGAGTCGGATGCGATCGAGCGCAAGGCGGACAATATCTACAGCATGAGCGCAGGCTCGTTCACCTCCTGCGCCCAGCCCGTCCCCCGCTGGAAGTTCTCGTTTTCCCGGGCGAACTTCAAGAAGGACGACTACATGGAGATGTGGGGAGCCGTCTTCACGGTGAAGGGCATCCCGATCTTGTATTGGCCTTATATGCGCTACCCCCTCGATCAGGAGCGGGCGACCGGGTTCCTGATGCCCCTGGTCGGATACTCGCAGACCAAGGGCCTGCGCTTCTCCGAGGGCTTCTACTGGGCGATCGCCCGGAACATGGACGCCACCTTCAGCCTGGACTATTACGCCAGCAAGGGCGTCGGCGGCGGATTCGAAGGCCGCTACATCTTTCCCGGCGGGACGAACGGCAACGCTCACCTTTATTATTTCACTTTCAAGCCGCAGGAAGGCGTGCCCACGCCTGAGGACGCCTACATCATTCGCTGGAACCACAGCCAGGCTCTGCCGGGCGGGTTCAGTCTCGTGGCCGCCGTGGATTACCAGAGTTCCTTCGAGTTTCTGCGCGAATTCGACAACGATCTTCAACGGGCTCTGGTATTCAATAAAAGTTCGCAGATCTATGTCTCGAAATCGTGGAAAACGTTCAACTTCAGCATCCGGGCCGCCCAATTCGAGACGAGCTTCCCCGCCATCAGCAATAGTTCGCTGATCACCCGGTCCCTCCCCCAGATCAACTTCGATTCGTTCAAGATGAAATTGTTGGGTCCCCTCTTTTTGTCTTTTTCATCATCTTTCAATCGCTGGCAATACGGCTGGGACACCCAATACAAGTCGGAGACACAGCTTAAAAGCCAGGATTTTTCCCTCAATCCTTCCTTGAGCCTCCCGTTCAACGGTATCCCTTGGTTAACGGCGAATTTTTCTGTGGAAAGCAACCTCAAATACTCCTGGCAGAGCTTGAAGCCAGGGGTAGGCATCGTCGATACGCCCGTCCTGACTTCGAATTATGCTCTGAATATGGAATTCGTCGGCCCCGTTTTTTATAGGATCTGGGACTTGGGCGGGGCGGTAGACAGCGAAAACAAAAGCCTGAAACGCTTGAAGCACATCATCGAGCCGTCGATTACGTATCGATATGAAAGCCTCACGGTGAATTCGGAGAAAATCGTCACCACTTATCCCCTTTTCCGATATCATCAATTGACTTATGGTCTGACGAATCATATTCTTCTCAAGACAGGGGCTACGCCCCGGGAAATATTTACGTGGGGGCTCAGCCAGACGTATTATTTATCGCCCGAAAATAGTCCCATGAGCTATTATCCTCCCATCAATGGCGTGATCCCCCGTTTTTCCGAGCTGGCGAACTATGTCCGGTTCTATCCAGGAGAGAAATACAGCTTTGATTTCAGCGCGAGCTACAATACGTATTTCAAGACCTTTTCCAGCATCCGCTTGGGAGCGAACCTCGGCGTGCCGTCGGACGATCTGTTCCTGAACATCAGCTGGTACAAGAGCACGAATCCGTATTACAAGAACATCTACTATGACCGCCACCAAATCAGCCTGGCGGGCGGCGCGAAGATCGCCCCCCTTAATCTGGACGCCCGTGCGGAGATCGACTACAACGTTTCCGATAAGCAGATGATGTATTCCGCGGCCAGCCTGGTCTATCACTACCAATGCCTGGATTTCAAAGCAGATGTGAGGATCTACTTCTTTCGGGACAAGCCCGAGTTTCAGATCAAGTTTTCCCTCGGCCTGGGCAACATCGGGAAAACGACGGACTTCCTGGGCGGGGCCGGGTGGGAATAAAAAAGACTCGCGTCCGGCCTCCTGAAAAGTGAACACCTGGCATATTTCACCAACACTATCGTGGCCCTCCCCACTTAAAAACTGCAATACGATCAGATAATCAAGGATTTGACTTTTTTTAATAATCATATTAGATTTATCTCTCGTCTATTAAGGGAATGCGACGGGGGGAACAATGGCTATGAAAAAAAGGGGCGTCTTTTCTAAAACAATTGCATTCTTCGCGATTTCGGCCTTCATCTTTCTCGGCGCCGTTTCTTCATGTAAAAAAGAGCCCGTCGCTAAACCCGCGGCGGGGCAAATATCCCAAGTCAACGCCGATATTGACATCCAGAAGATCTCAAATCAGGTGGGGCTCGCCTTCAAGATTCTCAAAACAGACGCTCGCGGCTACATGCCGACGCATAAATATTACTGGATATGCCTTCCGGAGAAAGCCGACCGGCCTAAAATCGAATCTCTCGCTCGGGCGGTCATAGATGAAACGATCGCCAAACATCCCGAGGCGTATCATAGTTTCGTCATTCATTTTTTCTATGAGCCGGAGATGAAGGGAAGCCCTGAAAACTCAAAAGCCTTCGCCCAAGCGTTGTTCCTCCCCGACGGCGACTGGCTTAAAGTCGGAAGAGTTCCGATCGATGGGTATAAATCGTATCGGTTGAGCACAATTTTCCTTGGAAAAAATGATTGACTCTTCTATAATCGCTCCTTCAATTTAAATTTAAAAAACGGAGAATCCTGCATGAAACCGGACGAGCAGTTTAAAGAAATCAACCTGATGGAGTATGCCGAGGTTCTTTGGAAGAGAAAATGGCTGATCATTATCCCGACCATCTTGATCTCAATCGCTGTCGGGATCTGGAGTTTTCTGCAAACCCCCGTCTGGGAGGTCGACGCCATCATTCAGCCCAGCAAATTCTTCTCGCAAAACGCGGCCGGCGAATTCGTCGAAGTCATCGTTGCCGAGCCTAAGCAAGTCGCCGGACAAATCAATCAAGCATCGTACAACAGGATCATTGCCGGCGAGTTGAACATCGATTTCCGGGCTTTTCCAGTATTGAAAGCCGAGAATTTAAAGGACACGAAACTCATCCGGGTCGTCGTCCGGGACACGGACACCGAGCGGGCCAGCAAGATTTTGAACTCTCTCTTCCATCTTCTCAAAAGCGATTTTGATCGGAAAATCGACGTCGAAATAAAAAGCATCGACACGCAGATCACCGGCCAAGAAAATCAGATCAAGGGAAACGACCTCATAATCAAGGATAAGGGGAACGCGATAAAAACAAAAGAAAACGAAATTAAAAAGCGAAACAACGATATCACGACTAAGGACCTCGACATCCAATCCAAGGGTATCGAAAAAGACAGAATCAACAAAGGGATCGAGACGAACAAGAACAAGCTCAAGATTTCCGAGGACCGGGCGGCCGGTATTCTCGACGAGATGAAATCCGTCAAAGGGAAAACCGACGAAATCGAAGAGCTGCTTCAGAAAACCCTCGCTCAGAAAACGCAGGGGGCTGATGCGATCGTCCTCCTCCTTTACTCTAACGAGATCCAACAGAACCTACGCTATTATGAAACCCTGGATGAAAAAACGAGCGCGGAAAAAATCACCCAGGAAAACCTTCATCTCGACATCCGTGATAAAGAAGAGCAACTGCGCCAGCTCGACAATCAAATACGTCAAGTCGAAACTCAAAAGGATACGATCAGAACCGAAATCAATAATATCGAAACGGAAATTTCGGTGGTTAGGACGGAGATCGATAAAACCATAAATGCGAGCAACACTGTTAAAAGCGACATCCAATTTCTCGGCAACAAAAAGGCCCGAATCGATTTTGCGTCGCTCATAAAGGAGGCGACGCCTTCGGCTGATCCCGTGGCGCCCAAAAAGAAGGTGAACGTATTAATTGCGGGTTTCGTTAGCCTCGTCGTATTTTGTTGCCTAGCTCTATTCTTAAACTATTTAAAGAAAAACCAATCTAGCCAAAGCTAAATCAATCCGGCATGGTTTGGGGTTGAGAGGGGATTTTATTGACAGAATTCCCTATTAAATATAGAATTTTACTCGTCTAATAAGTTGATGGATAGCTTAGGCCGAATCTATTGGAGTCTTAAGAATCGCATTTTTAACCTACGTGAATAGGCTTATGAATATCCCTCAAATGGGGATACTATTTGCGCGTACAAACCTAACGGCGGTAGCTTATCTTTTCGTGTTCTTAAAGCGCCAGGATCACCCGAGCCATCGCCCGCATCGAAGCCGGGATTGAAAAAAATATCTTCCTCGGCAATCTAGAAGCCAAGCGCGATTGGGGATACGCCCCGGAGTATGTCGAAACCATGTGGCAGATGCTGCAGCTGGACAAGCCCGACGACTTTGTTATCGCGACGGGTCAGTCCACCCCAATCAGATCATCCAGTGGAAAAAGCGGTTACTGGAAAATGTGACGGATGTCTTTTCAAAGAAAAAGGATCCGCAGGTTGAAGAACAGGAGAAAATGATTGAGGAGTTATACAAAAAGATCGGCCAGCAGAATATCGAACTGGAGTTTCTAAAAAAAAGTACAGACAACTCCAGAATCTGTGAAACGAGAGCTTGTGGAAAAGGATCATCGAGAATTGAGCGTCCGGCGTCAGTGTGAGATTCTCGCTTTCAACCGGTCGTCGCTTTACTTCGTACGGACCGGGCTGAGCGAGGAGGATCAGAACGTTCTCGAGGAGATGGACCGGATTTATCTGGATTTTCCTTATTACGGGAGCCGGAGGATGAGCCGGGAACTGAAGCGCCGGGGATATGATGTGGGGCGCCATAAGGCTCGGCATCTGATGCGGATTCTTGGAATTGAGGCGATCTATCCACGAAAAAGACTCAGCTTTCCGGATAAAGAGCATGAGATTTATCCATATCTTCTTCGGGACGTGGCCATCGATCGGCCCGATGTCGCTTGGGCAGCGGACATCGCCTACATCCGGTTGAAGCATGGATTCGTGTATCTGGTCGCGGTGATGGATCTTTTCAGCCGATATATTGTCTCCTGGGAGATCTCCACGACCCTGGAGCCAGCCTTTTGTTGCGAGGCTTTAAAAGGGGCGTTGGAGAGAGGACGACCGGAATATTTCAACACCGACCAGGGCGCCCAGTTTACGAGTAAAGATTTCACGTCGATTCTCAAGGACGAAAAGATCCAGATCAGCATGGACGGCAAAGGACGGGTGATCGACAATATCTTCATCGAACGATTCTGGAGAACGCTCAAATACGAGGAGGTTTCTGCCAAGTGTTATGAGACTGTCGCGGACTGCAAGCGGAGCTTGAGGGAATACAACGATCGGTACAACCGAGAGAGGTTGCATCAATCCCTAAAGGAATATGATACGCCTTTTGAAGCTTACCGGCAGATGAAAATGGCCGTGGCATACTGAAGGAAATGCACCTAAAAAAAGATTCATTATTGGTCTTGACAATTAGACCACTTCACATAACCCCTCTTCGTTTTACGAAGTTTTTGACGCACCTGAAGCCTTTGCGTTATCCCAACGTTTTGAGATGGTCTATACTCCCAAGAAAGCCAGTTGGCTCAATATGGCCGAGATTGAATTATCGGCGTTGTCAAGACAATGTCTTGATAGACGTATTGATCAAAGATGCATCTTATACAAAGAAGTTCTGACATGGTCCGCGAAACGCAATCGCCTTCAAACTAAAATTACCTGGCAATTTACAAAGAACAATGCTCGCAACAAACTTAACAACGTCTACGAAACTATTAAATACTAAAATAACAATGTACCAGAAAGCCGTGATATTTTAATATGGATAAGATTCTTATAATAGGCGGAGGAGGGCATGCCAAACTAATAATCGATATCATCGAGACAATGCAACGTTACGAAATTCTTGGAATTATCGATAAACAATCGCCCAAAAACACGAGTATTGCCGGATATAAGGTTCTTGGTGGAGATGAATCGCTGGATGTCTTTATCAACCAAGGAATCAGATCTGCCGCGATGGGTATTGGCGGTTTTAAAGACAATCTCTTGAGAAAAAAGATCTTTTTGGAATTTAAAGCCAGAGGTATTCAATTCATAAACCCTATACATCCCAAGACCGTTATTTCAAGGAAAGCTTCCATCGGAGAGGGAACAACGATCTTCGCGGGAGGCATCATAAACAATGATGTTAAAATCGGTGATAATTGCATTATCGCCACGGGATCATCCATCGATCACGAAACAATCGTCGAAAGCCACGTTTTGATTTCAGCCGGCGTCACAATCGGAGGATATTGTAGAATAAAGGAAGGCGCGCTATTGGCCCGTGGGTCAAAGGTCGTATCAGGTATTACCATAGGTGAGAATTCTTTGGTGGCGGCAGGAGCCGTTGTCGTTTCCAACATCGACAAAAATCAAAGGGCATTCGGCATCCCGGCCAGGTCAAAAGAATGATTTTATCAGCCGTGTCTGATCGAGGTAAATAAAAAGTCTTCCAACAGGCTCGGAATACGGAGGATTGCCGATCGGATCACGGCCGCATAGAGCACAACATGGATTTAAAAAAGCAAAAAATCTTGGTTACCGGTGCGGATGGATTTATTGGAAGCCATTTGGTGGATGGTCTACTGGGCAAAGGGTGTCAAGTCCGGGCTTTTGTGTTCTATAACTCTTTCAATAGCTGGGGTTGGTTGGATACATTTCCCCAAAAAAAATTGGACAAGATCGATGTATTTTCAGGTGATATTAGAGATCCCAATGGGGTGAGAAACGCCATGCAAGGGATGGATATGGTTTTTCATTTGGCCGCACTTATTGCCATTCCGTTCAGTTATCACTCTCCGGATAGCTATGTCGATACCAACATCAAAGGCACCTTGAATGTCCTGCAGGCGGCGCGCGATTCAGGTTGCCGACGCGTACTGATCACATCAACGTCGGAAGTCTATGGAACGGCGCAATATGTTCCTATTGATGAGAAGCATCCCTTCCAGGGGCAATCCCCTTATTCCGCTACAAAAATCGGGGCCGACCGATTAGGAGAAAGCTTCTATCGCAGTTTTAATACCCCAGTGACTATTGTCAGGCCGTTTAATACGTATGGTCCGCGTCAATCGGCCCGCGCGGTCATCCCCACTATAATCACCCAGTTATTAAAAGGAGCGAAAAAAATCAGGCTGGGCAGCGTTCATCCAACGCGCGATTTTAATTATGTCAAGGATACCGTGACCGGATATATGGCCATTGCAGAAACACAAGCCGCGATTGGCGAAGAGATTAACATTGCTTCTCAACAGGAGATTTCCATCGGGATGGTGGCCCGCGAGATCATCGATCAGATCAACCCAACCGCCAGGATCGTCTCTGAAGAAATTCGCGTACGGCCTGAAAAAAGCGAAGTAGAGCGGCTGCTGGGTAGTAATGAAAAGATTCGAAAGCTGACAGGGTGGCAGCCGGAATATTCGCTAAAGCGGGGAATCCGGGAGACCATCGAATGGTTCAGGGACGAGGAAAATCTGCGGCGCTATAAATGGAATATCTATAATGTTTGAAAAAATTGTTGATTTCATTAAATCCCTGTATCCGGGGGAGAATCCAATACCGCTTCATGCGCCGCGGTTTTCAGGAAATGAAAAAAAATATCTCAGCGATTGTATCGATACGACATTTGTATCCTATGTGGGACAGTATGTGAATCGTTTTGAAGATGAAATTCGGCGGTTCACCGGGGCCAAGTATGCGGTCGCTGTTTCCAGCGGAACAGCAGCCCTGCATATAGCCCTCCTTCTGGCCGAAACAGCGCCGGGCGATGAGGTGATAACCCAGCCCCTGACCTTTGTCGCCACGGCCAATGCCATTTCCTACTGCGGCGCCCGGCCGATATTTGTGGATGTCGAACGGTCGACTCTAGGGCTTGATCCGGGAATACTGAATGATTTTCTAAAAAATAACTGTATTCTTAAGTTGGATGGTAAGTGTTATAACAAAACAAGCGCCAGAAAAATCGCGGCGTGCGTGCCTATGCATACGCTTGGCCATCCGGTGCGGATCGATCAGGTTATTGAGATCTGCCGGAAATACCGGATTCCCGTCGTTGAGGATGCCGCCGAGGCGCTGGGAAGCTATTACCAGGGGAAACATGCCGGGACATTCGGCGATCTTGGTATTTTAAGCTTTAACGGCAATAAGCCGGTGACGACGGGCGGGGGCGGCATGATCATCACCGACGTTGAACCCTATGCGGTAAAGGCCAAGCACCTGACGACAACGGCCAAACAACCACATCCGTGGGAATATGTTCATGATGAAATCGGCTATAATTATCGCTTGCCGAATATCAATGCCGCCGTGGGCTGTGCTCAGATGGAATGCTTCGCCGGGGTATTGGAAAACAAGCGCGCCACGGCACAGATGTATGCCCAGTTCTTCCGCGATATCGACCTGCCGTTTATTAGCGAGCCTGCTCAGGCGCGGTCCAACTATTGGCTGAATACTATTGTTTTAAAAGATAAACAGGAACGGGAACGGTTTATTGCCTATGCCATGGAAAAATGCATTCAAACCAGACCCATGTGGAAACTCATGACCAACCTTCCCATGTATCGCCATTGTCAGGCCACACCCCTTGAAACGGCTCAATGGCTGGAAGACAGGCTGGTCAATATCCCCAGCAGTGTGCGGATATGAAAGAAAAAGATCGTTCTAATCGGTGGGGGTGGCCATTGCCGGGCTTGTATCGATGTCATAGAACAGGAAAGCCGCTTTTCGATTGCCGGGATTGTGGATATACCAGAGAAACGAAACCAGCCCGTCCTGAGGTATTCGGTGATCGGTTCAGATACCGATTTGGCGGAGTTGGTCAAAACTTACCCCAATGTCCTGATCACGCAGGGTCGGATCAAATCCCCGGCTCGACGTTCGTGTTTTTCATGACGGAAGTCGTCCTGCAAACGGGAGAAAGGCATCTTAGATGAACAAACTCTTAATCATCGGGGCTGGTGGCTTCGGCAGAGAGGTTTTACAATGGGCGTTGCACATTCCAGAGAGCCAGCGTGACTGGGAAATTGCTGGCTTTCTCGATCCCAACCCGAAGATTCTAAACGGATTTAGCATATCCTTCCCTATTCTTGGCACTGATGTCGGATGGGTGATTCAACCGGAGCATCGGTTCATCTGTGCCATTGGCGATCCACGAGAGAAATTGCGCATTTGTCGAACCTTGCGTGACCGGGGGGCTCAGTTCATCTCTCTCGTCCACCCCACGGCACTTATCGGCGGGAATGTCAAGCTTGGCGTTGGCTGTATAATCTGCCCCGGAGTAATCATTACCACCAATGTGGAAATCGGTAACTTTGTCACCCTTAACCTGTGCGCCACAATCGGTCACGATGCCACGCTTGGTGATGGTTGCACGCTCAGCCCGCATGCCTGTGTCTCCGGCTCATGCTCGCTAGGAGAAGGCGTCGTCATGGGTAGCAATGCCGTCCTCATCCCCAAGATCCGCGTGGCCGAATATACAATGGTCGGAGCCGCGAGCGTGGTCATCCGCCGGACACGCCCAAATACCACCGTGCTCGGGGTACCAGCCGTTCAAGTGTATTCAGGGAAGGAGCACTAATATGAATGAACAACAATTCATCAAGGACTTGGAGGAGATACTTGAAATGGATTCGGGGACTATCAGCCTGGGGCAGAGTCTTGAACAACTCTCCTCGTGGGATTCCCTCGCCGTTATCAGCTTTCTCGCGATGGCTGACGCCAAATACGGTGTAAAGATCGCACCGTCTGAACTGAAGGATTGCAAGACCACAGCTGACCTGATGAAGTTGGTCGAGAAAACGTGAGCAACCATTCGCTGCTCCGTCCTCCCTCCATCTAAAGATGAAAACCCCTTTCGATCTAACCGGACAAGCCATCTTGGTGACCGGGGCATCTTCCGGCATCGGTCGCGCCACAGCAATCGTGTTGAGCCGTCTCGGAGCACGGCTCTGGCTTGTAGGGCGGAACGTTGACCGTCTGGAGGCCACCCGCCAAGCGCTAACCGTCGCTGAGCATATCTGCGTGCCATTTGATCTCAATGTGTTCGAGGAGATTCCCATCTGGCTGCAAAATCTCGCCGCAAAACATGGACGGCTCGACGGCTTAGTCAATTGCGCTGGCGTACATAACTTGACCCCATTGAAGACGATGGGGACTTCGCAAGTAGAATCGTTGTGGCGAATTAATGTCTCCGCCGGCCTCTGGCTACTCAAAGGTTTCCGTCATCGGACGGTGAACAATGCCGGCGGTAGCGTGGTGTTAGTGTCTTCCGTGGCTGGGCTTGTGGGACAAGCTGCTATCTCCGCTTATGCGGCCTCTAAGGGTGCCATTATCGCAATGACAAAATCCGCTGCATTGGAACTCGTCCATGACAATATTCGCGTCAATTGTCTTGCTCCGGGCTTTGTTCAAACTGAAATGACGATTGGGCTTTCCGCTATCTTGACTCGGGATAATCTTGAACTTATCCAGCAGGCGCACCCCCTAGGTCTTGGCCAACCGGAAGATGTCGCCCATGCGGCCGCTTTCCTACTCTCCTCGGCAGCCCGGTGGATCACGGGCAGCGTGTTGGTGGTGGACGGCGGTTACACGGCTCGTTGATCTGGAGGAATCAAAATATGCAAGCTGTAATAAAAGCTATTGAATACTACGTGCCCGAACGTGTGTTAACAAACGCCGAACTCGCGCAGCAATACCCGGAGTGGACCGCCGATCGGATCGAGAAGAAACTCGGCATCATAGAACGCCATATCGCCGCGGATCATGAAACGGCATCGGATATGGGTGTCAAAGCCGCTGAGCGATTGTTCGCATCTGGAATCTGCAAGCCGGGTGAAATTGATTACCTGCTGTTCTGCACGCAAAGCCCCGATTACTTCCTGCCCACCAGCGCCTGTTTAATGCAAGACCGTCTCGAGATACCACAAACTGCCGGTGCCTTGGACTTCAATCTTGGCTGTTCAGGCTATATCTATGGCTTGAGCTTGGCCAAGGGCTTGATCGAGACTGGCCAGGCCGGTAATGTTTTGCTTATCACCGCGGAAACGTATAGCAAGTTTATGCACCCAAGCGACAAGAGCGTGCGCACGCTTTTTGGCGATGCTGCGACGGCTACGATAATTCAGCGTATTGCAGTCCAACCGGGATCGTCTCCGGCCATCGGTCCGTTTGTTCTGGGCACTGATGGCAAGGGAGCGCGTAATCTGATTGTCGAGGCTGGCGCCCTTCGTAAACGAAAAACAGATGGTCAGATCCAGTACGATGAACAGGGCAACCCGCACGCCGATGATTTTCTTTATATGAACGGAGGTGAGATTTTTAACTTTGCGTTGGATGCCGTGCCGCGCGCCGTACATGATTTGCTCGCCAAGGCCGGCCTGGCGCAGGATACCGTGGACCTTTTCATTTTCCACCAAGCCAATCAGTACATGCTGGAGTTCTTGCGCAAGAAATGCCGTATACCCGCCGAAAAGTTTTTCATTTGTATGAGGCATTTTGGTAACACGGTATCATCGACTATTCCGATCGCGTTACAGAACGCCGCTCAAGACGGCACGATCCGACCAGGTGCCACCGTGATGCTGGTCGGCTTTGGAGTCGGTTACTCGTGGGGAGCAACCTTAATTCGCTGGAAGTCATGATGGCCCATCGGGGTTCTGCAATGGCAACTATCTATTTCTCGTCGGTATTGAAAGCGGAGTACCAAGAGGAGTTGGAAAAAATAATATTCTTCAGCCCCAATCAAAACAAAGTGCGGGCGGATATTGTCGCGGCAATTAAACTTATTGGCAAACCGTGCATCGTTCGCCATGGAGAGACTCTGCGGGTCAGCGTCGGCCAATATGAAGATGCGCAAACCCTCTATGCATTGGAGGAGCATTTGTCGCACCCCCGCTTGCTTGGCAGCATCATTTTCATACGTGATCAATACGAGAACCTGACGGTAGCGCACCTAGCCGTAGTACCCGACTGTATTATGACCCTTGACTCCGCTGACATACCACTGGCCGTTAGGCTCTTCTTTCACGTCATGGATATTGCCAAACAGGTGAAAGGCATTGAGACGGTCACGCTAATGTATGGTCGAGGCAAATCACTGAAAATCCGCGTCTCTTCGGTCCCTATTGGTCCACCTGTCTGCATTGGGCGGACGTTCCCGTGATGAGCCTTAACGGCGACGCGGTCGCATTAAACTTACCGTTCCCGCAAGGGTGGAAAGTCGTTAACTTCACTGAGATGACTGGCCTAAAGATTGCTGGCCTGCCAAAGTACTGACTCGCCGTGTCTTATAACTTACTCCTCCCACAGGAGCCTTGACAGTTTGTTCTCATAGTTCTTCGACATCGTCATAGCGAAGTGGCGGAACATGTAACAAAACGAGAACATTTAGATGGGATTAATGCTTGTGTCTCTGAGAATGGCCGCCTTATCATTCATACGCGTATCTCTGAAGAGATCCCAAAAGATCCGAATTGGTTTTATTTGCTTCCGGTCCATTGCGCTTTTCACACAAATAAAAGCATGTCACTTCTTATGCAACAGTGGGGATATGTATCCTCAATATACTGCCCAACCGCTAGATTATGGGTGTTGCTGAAAAACGAAAATCAAAATCTTTTTAAGCTAATACAAGCAATAAATAATGAGTTTCAGAATGAATACCTATATGGCAAGCTTGGGTTTATGGATTATTGGAAGACCTCATCATAAAGGAGGAAAAGTCATGATAGACGAAAATAATAATATTGTTTATGATCAAATACGGTCTACGTATCGAAGTGGATTCGGGGGACGCGAGTGGGGACAGGTTTTGTCCATTTATTGAGGCATAATTTTTCTTTGGAGGAATCGCCTAGAATGTTATTGTGCTTCGATGGTATCTTTAAACTGTCTTAATCCACACTAAATGGAACCTAATAAATAAAAAGATTTCTGTTGCATCGAAATTTAGTAAGGTTATGATTACTGCTTTGTTCAGTGTAATTCATCCTAATGCCCTTCCATATTTCAATAAATATTTACGCTCTCTTGTAAATCAAACTGACAAGGACTTTCGATTGTTTTTAGTAAATGATGGAGTTGCGAACATCGAAAATATTATCCATAGATTTGATTTGGACATTTCTTTGAAAGCCATCAGCGGGACGTTTTCTAATATTAGGAAAGAAGGAATTGAATGGGTTATTCTCCAAGGTGCGGATATTATTATTTTTATGGATTCAGACGACTACTTTAGTGATAATCGCATAGAAATCTCAAAAAGAATTCTATCCTCTAAAGAAATAGTTTTCAATGAGCTTATGATTATTGGAGAGAACAATCAACAGCCTCATCCATTTTTTGGACATCGGTTTAAAGAAGGAGCAGATTTTTCCAAAGATGACATCATACATTCAAATTGCATGGGATTAAGCAATACGGCAATGAATACAAAGTTTATTACCAGATCGCTGTCTCAAATACCTGATGATATTGGCGCCTTTGACTGGGCTTTCTATTCGCTTTGCTTGCGCGAGGGGACAAAGGCCGTATTTACTGAACAAACTGTAACATATTATAGACAGTATGATAATAGTTTTGCCATGCTCAACTCATTTACTGAAGATCAGATCCTGCGAGGCGTTAAAGTAAAAGTTTATCAATACCGATATATGTCACGGTTGTTCAATGAATACGAATCAATTTCTAAAGAATTTGATAAATTGTTTGAAAGACTCAAAAAAGATTCCTTTTTGAGAAATAAATATTGTTATGAGGTTAAAAAACAATCACCACCATCGCCTTTATGGTGGGAGTCTATTAAAACATTAGAGGAGTTGGGAATATGAAACTAGGTGTCCGAGAAGTCAAAGATTTCGGCAAACCTTATATAATCGCAGAGATTGGAGCCAATCATAATGGCGATATGGATTTGGCCAGAAAAATGATAAATTCGGCGAAATCTTGCGGGTGTGATGCGGTTAAATTTCAATCGTGGACGCCAGATTCTTTAGTGGCCCGGGAAGAATATGATCGAAATCAGAAATACGCTGATTCCCGCAAAAAACACTTTGGTTCCCTGAAAGACATGGTGGAAAAATATTATTTGCGGGAGGATCAGCACTGGGAGCTGAAACGGTATTGTGACAAAGTCGGAATCGAATTTTGTTCCACTCCTTTTTCAAAGGAGGAAGCAGACCTGTTGGAAGAAATGAAGGTGCCGTTTATTAAGATTGCATCCATGGATATCAATAATCTGAGTTTTCTTGGACATGTCGCGCGCAAAAAGAAACCAATTCTATTGTCAACCGGGATGGCCACGTTAGCTGAAATTGAAAACGCTGTAAGGACAATAGAAGCGGAGGGAAATTCTCAGATCATTTTACTCCATTGTATATCCATTTATCCGCCTGCCTATGAAGATATTAATTTGAATAATATCGTCATGCTTCGCCGGTCTTTTGGTTTTCCCGTTGGTTTTTCGGATCATACCGTCGGTGTTTCGATTCCGCTGGCTTCTGTAGCCCTGGGAACCTGCGTAATTGAAAAGCACTTCACCTTGGATAAAGATATGCCTGGATGGGATCATGCCATTTCAGCCAATCCGGACGAAATGAGTTTTATTGTCAAGGAATCCATCAATATCGTGAAATCCCTGGGATCTTTTCGGAGATATGTGAGTCAAGCTGAAGAAAAAAAGAAAATAATATTTCGACGAAGTATCGTGGCGAAAAAAGACTTGAAAAAAAATTCCGTGATCAATATGGATGACATTGTTTTCAAACGGCCGGGGAGTGGAATTCGACCCGATGAGGCACCCTACGTGATTAACCGAATCGTTAAACGAGACATCTCTGCCGACGAATTAATTGCCTGGAAGGATCTACTTTAGGAATATACGGACATGGCAGAACTGGAAAAATATAAAATAAATTCGAGTGTCAGTGGCAAGGCCGCTATAAAAAAACTGGATGAGGGTGGTATTGGCATCATTGTTGTTGTTAACGACATCGGCACGGTCGTTGGCGTCATCACCGACGGCGATTTCAGGAGATCAGTATTAAAGGGAATAGATATGGACGCCGGCGTCCTGCAGATTGCCAATAAGGAATTTAAATATCTGAATAAAGGATATTCGAAGACCGAAGCAACGGATTTATTCAAGAAAGAAACCGGTATTGAACGCCTTCTGGTTTTGGATAACGGCAAGCTCTCGGATATCATCACGGAGAAAGACATTGATGCGAGTTCCGGCAAAAGCGTAAGGCTCGACAATCCGGTTGTCATTATGGCCGGCGGTAAAGGCATCAGGATGGAACCCTTTACCAGGATTTTGCCAAAACCGCTGATCCCCATAGGCGATAAAACCATCATCGAAATTATCATGGATAAATATATGGAATATGGGATAGATAATTTTTTTATCTCCGTAAATTACAAGGCGAAGATGATAAAATCATATTTTGAGGATGAAAAAACCGGCTATAAAATAACCTATATTGATGAAAGCAAACCCTTGGGGACAGCCGGATCCTTGAAACAGCTGGAAAATAGAATCAACAAGCCGTTATTCGTATCTAACTGCGATGTAATAATAAACGATAAATATAATAAAATATTAGAATTTCATAACGATGGAAACTTTGATCTTACATTAGTCGCTTCCTTGAAGTCCCATACCATCCCATACGGCGTATGCGAGATCGATAAGCAAGGTTCTTTAACAAGACTAGTTGAAAAACCGGAGTCTAGTTTCCTTGTCAGCACAGGGATGTATATACTTACCCCCGGTATACTCGAATCGATCCCTTCAAATACGGTTTACCATATGACCGACATCATCGATAGCCTGCAGAAGAAAGGCCGCAAGGTAGGCGTTTACCCTATTTCGGAAAACTCATGGATTGATATAGGTCGTTGGGAACTCTACCAAAATGCCATAAATATATTTACCCTCAACAGGTGATTTGCATGAACATTAAAGCGGTCGCAGTTATCCCGGCAAGAGGAGGCTCAAAACGGATCCTCAAGAAAAATATCATGGACTTTATGGGGAAACCGATGATCGCATGGTCGATACAGGCCGCCAAAGAAGCAAAAATCTTCGATCGCATAATCGTAAGCACGGATGACGAGGAGATCGCATTGGTGGCCCGTGATTACGGCATCGATGTCCCTTTTTTAAGGGTCGCTGCCGTTGATGACGTTTCACCCGTCAGCGAGGCCACAATCAATGCTTTGAGGCAGGCGCAAAATTACTGGAACGAAGACTATGCGATCGTCGTACAGCTTATGGCCAACTGCCCTCTGCGTGGAGTAAAAGAAATAATCTCATCGTATGATAATTTCATAAAAAAAGGGCTTTCCTTTCAGATCAGCGCATTCAAGTTAGGATGGATGAATCCCTGGTGGGCAGCCAAATTGGACGGAAACTCAAGTCCGCACTATATTTTTCCGGAGACGTTGAAGACGAGGTCACAAGACCTCGAAGAACTCTATTGTCCCACAGGGGCCATCTGGATTGCCGACGTAAAAAAGCTGTTTAAAGAGAAGACGTTTTACGGGCCTGGACATACATTTTTTCCCGTTGCGTGGAAGGCCGCTGTCGATATCGATAATTACGAGGACGTCGCCTTTGCTAAAGCGATATACGCCAGCCTCCTGTCAGGGTAAAGCGGAGATGACGTCTCCCGGATACAATTAATGCGACGGGCAAACAAAAAGACACGGACCTATCCATTGTTTTTTCATACAATTAAAAATACTATTGCTTTTTATGTTTTAAACCGGCGTCGCGCCGGTGATTATATTTATTTATCATCGCAACTCATTTCCCCAATAGTCGGCTTTGTCACGAGTATTATCGCGGTTAAATACCTACTTCCTTATGAATTGGGCGTTATTCAAACTGTAATGCTGATACCTGCGTATTGTTCATTTTTTCATTTTGGCGTTTTTAATGGCCTAAATAGGAATATTGCCTTTTATGAAGCCCAACAAAACGGGGTCAAGATACAGGCCATGGTTGATGCGAGTCGGAGGACCGCTATTGCTAATTCGCTTATGGGAGTATCGATATCCGTCATCGTCCTAATATATTTTGTTCTAAAAGGAAATTCTAGTTTACATCTATACTCGGTGGCGATCGTTTTGGGAACATTAACTTTCTCTCCAATCTGTACTCATTATGAAACAATATACAGGGGTCGCCGCGCCTTCATGCCACTAGGAATCCTTAAAAATATTGGAAACGGAATCAGTTTGGTTCTCGGTTTTCTTCCAATTGCCTTCGGGGCTCTTGGCATGATATTCCGCAACGCAACGCTTCCCGCAGTCAATTTTTTTTTGTTGCGCCGAAAAAACCCCATTAAGCACAAAACAATGGGCAAGAATGATGAAGTATTTGATTTAGCTCGTGTTGGTTTCCCTATGCTGATAACGGGCGTGTTGTATGTTTTCTTTAACGCGGCAGATAGGACCATTGTGGCTTTGACGTTGGGCCCCACCGCTGTTGGAGAGTTAGCTCTGTCAGGGATGATTGTCGCGGCGATCCAGATCCTGCCGGTGAGTATGGGAGCGCTGCTCTACCCGCGGGCTTCATATATTTTCGGTTTAACCAAAACATCGGTAGGCTTAAGAAAATTTTTCTTTTTTAGTTTAGCATTTAATATCATTACGATCGTTCCATTGTGTCTCATAAGCTATTTCACGATTGGCCCAATGATTGAAAAATTCTTGCCAAAATATATAGAAGGAATTAAGGCGGCAAAAATATACTCATTGGGAAGCATATTCCTGATCTATTATGGTGTTAGCATAATCATCCCCGTAGTAAGGAGAAACACCCCGATCATAATTGCCTATGTTATCGCTATTCTTATGCTCTGGATATTCGGTTTATTGTTTGTCAAAAGAGGACTCGGAATCGAAGGCATTGCTTGGGCTCGATTTATCGCCAGCGCTTTTCTGTGTGTTTTTACCATAGCCTATTCTTATTACTTGACGACATTGGATATAAAATCATGAATGATAAATCTCTCAATCAAATATTGTTCCTTACCCGCCCTTGGCAAGTACTTTTCCACCTCGAATTGGCGAAAAGTCTGAGGACAAAACTTGGCGACATCCCCGTTAAATTTGTCACGTTCTTCTCTTTGGCAAAAGAAAGGGCCGAAGAGGCTGGGTACGAGTGTATTTACATGCCGGAAGAGTTAAGAAAAGTTAGTGGGAATGAAATTTCGAATGAAAGATATTCAGAAATCGATAAACAGCTGTATGAAAGCCAGGGGGCAAATATCAATTTGATGCTTCAAAGCGAAAGGTTCTTACCAAGAGATGGCCGGGAGGCGGTTCTTTTTAGTAGAAAGCACCTCATCGTACTTGACCGCATCGTAACTGAAGGAACACTATCGATCAGCTCAATGTATGACCATTTCATATATTGGCTTGCGGGTGCCTTGGCAAACATCAAAGGCGGTTTTCATTTTGCATTTGTTAGTTGTGGTTTACCCCCCGGCAGGGTTCTTGCACTACAAACGCCGTGGGCGACGTGGAGTGTCCCCTTTGAGGGCGATGCGGATGCTTTTCTGAAAGAATGCCGGGAGTTTCTTTACACACCCGGCAAGGATCGCATCGAGTATATGAAACATCGAGTCCTTCCTTCTTTACGGAAGAGGCTGAAAAACCGTTATCATGAACTGCAATGTGATGAGCGGGATCGTAAAGCCGGAAGCTACTTTCCGGGATCGAAATTGGTTTCGCTGCAAACCATAAAAAACCGCCTACCGCAGAGGTGGTTCAAATATCCAGAACCGGAATATGATCTGGTGACGACGGATGCCTTGGCGGCACTAAAAGGACCACACTGTTACGTTCCATTGCACATGGAGCCGGAGGCGACCGTTTTGATGTACAGTCCTTGGTTGCGTGATCAAATCGAAATGTGCCGGCTCATCAGTCAGGCACTTCCAGTCGGATGGAAACTCCTAGTCAAAGAAAACCCGAAAATGAAGGGAATGCGATCGATCGATTATTACAAGAAGCTTAGGACTATTCCTAATGTTGTTCTTGTCTCACCGGACGTAGACTCCACGAGTCTTATTTTAGCCGCAAACATTACTGTAACGCTCGCCGGCACCGCTTCCAATGAAGCCGCCATATTGGGAAAGCCGTCGATTGCTTTGGGCCGGCCACCTGGATTGGGGATGCTTTCCGCGGGCGATATCAGCTCTCGGCTTTTATTGGCGAATCTGTTTGACAACCTTCAACAGCATGGACGCGCTTTGGATTTGAATGATTGGCTTGCCTGGATATCCGGCAGTTTTCCGGCATCCAACGTTCCCGTTTTTACCGCCGATGGCACTTTAGGCACCCGGCATGATAAACGGAACGTCGACGCCTACACCAACTACATCGTCTCTGCTTTGAAGTATTCAAAACAGATAACTTAATGTTTTATCCGGCTTTTGCCGCCGCAGTGAATAATCGATAGTGGGTCCTTTATGGAAACAATAAAAAGAAAATACCGATCTTCCCAATCCCTCCATCTCGTTGTATTGGGTATGTGGGTTCTTTTTTTTCACCAAGTAGTGGAGTGCTTTATCATTCAAGCAATTCTTGTAGCTTACAGCGGATTCATTATACTTTTTATCGCACTGCTGATTGAATTGAAAATTGGCGCGCTCTCCTTCCTTGAGAGGAAATACCGTCTCTGGTTCAAAAGTATATTGGTATTCTCGTTCTTCGCTCTTATCTATGGCCTAGCAAAATCACATACGCTGCAATTCATATCGAGGGATATTTGGCCTTATGTATATTTTGCTTGCCTGCTGTTAGCGGCCAGGACTACTAAATGGAAAGTCATCGATAAGATGATTTATTCGCAATTTTTTATAGGTCTTGGAGTATTCATATATATATGGTTCACGCAAAATATCGCTTTTGAACGAATTGCCATCCTTCAGAATACAGCGTCCTTGACTGCTCCGAGTACGTACAAGGCATGGGGTTTATTATTCGGCTGGCAGTATATGTTGCTTAGCTTGAAAAGAGAGGACACAAAAAGCAGGAAAATTGTCTTTATTTTAGGAATTGTTCTATTTACGGTATTTGGAATAATTATGTTGAAAAGACAGATGATAATCGAATTAGCGATGATCATCGTCTTAAAATTCATATATTCAAAAAGAATCTATGTAAAAAGAACACGAGGATATACAAGAATAAAATTAGCGACTATATTAGTTGCGATTATCGTCGTCACCTTTTCAATCTTAAGAATTTATGAGAAAAAATTTAATATTTCGTACATAGAAGGAATCACTTCTCGTTCAACACAATCCGGCTCAATTTTGGAGACGACATTAAAAGATAACAGATTATTTGAAGCGCCGTTAGCTATCTATAATCAAGCAAATATATTTGAAGTAGTATTTGGTCAGGGCTTAGGATCCGTTGTCGAAAGAGCAGGGGAAACCGTCAACGTAGTAGAAAGCGGCTTTTTCACGGTATTTATGAAAGGAGGAATATTATTTTTAATTATTTGGTATTTTGGGTTGTTTTCAATATTAAAGGATGCCTTATTGCATATGAGGGGAGAAAAACTCTTATTCGGACTTCTTTCGACCATAGTAATAATAAGTTCTCCCATGGTTCCCTTTTTTATTAATTACCCTTCCACTGGCTATAAAATGTTTTGGCTTGGCAAAAGTGTTTCTCGCCTAAAAAAGGAGGAACATGATGCTTATATACCTGACTTTGCTGACGAAGAAATTTCTTCTGCCGGCGCTGATGATCGCCCAACTCTAAACGCTCCGCTGGCAGATCGAACTGGTCTTCCGTTGGATCAAACAGAACCTGAAGAGTAGGTTGCCCACGTGGCAATTAGTGCGTTGCCCGAATTAATCCGGCAAACGGAGATAACATGCAGAACCTAAATTTAATGGATGTATTGAGAAATATCGCAAACCAGTATCCCAAGGATATGGTGGATCAACAAGTTCAGGATATTCCCCGAATTTCATTTAATATCGGCATTGCCTTAGATGCAGCTAAACCCAACCCCCATACTGAATTGGAATTATGCGATCTTGGCGGCAATATAGGATTGTTTTCGGTTGGCTGTGCGGCCTTTGGGATAAAGCGAACTGTGGTAGTCGACGATTTTGATGATCCAGTAAATCATCGAGTTGGGGCTTCGATACTTGATTTACATCGAAGCTTTGGTGTTGAGGTAATTGTTCGCGACATTGTCGAGAATGGTATTCGTGATATAGAAGGAACTTTCGATATCATAACTACATTTGACAGCATGGAGCATTGGCATCACTCGCCAAAAAGGCTTTTTCGCGAAGTTGTTGAAAAACTCAATCCGGGTGGAGTGTTTGTATTGGGTGTGCCAAATTGCGTGAATATGAGAAAGCGTATTTCAGTCCCTCTCGGCATCGGAAAGTGGAGTAGAATGCAAGACTGGTATGAAGAGGATAAATTTCGGGGTCACGTTCGTGAACCTGATGTAAGCGATCTTATGTACATCGCGCGCGATATGGGACTTACTGCCATCAAAATACTCGGAAGAAACTGGCAGGGTCATTACTCTGCAAATCCAGTTATCCGGTTTGCTACGAAAATTATGGATTTTCCCTTGAGGATTATGCCATCAATCTGTTCAGATATTTATTTGGTAGGTAGAAAAGCCTAACAAGGCGCTCTACCGGACTGCAATTCCGCTGCGCTCTAATGCTGCCGATCAAGGTATTCATCTCCGGTTGCGGGAGAGTCGAGAGCGACTTGAACGATGCTTCGTACTGTTTCCGCATGCTGAACATTGAGCCAAACCTCCACGTTGAGATATAACAGGGCCGCTTTCCAACTTATCGACATGTCCAGTTTTTGGGAGGAAGCTCATACTTCTTTGCAATTATGATGAGAAAAGATTGAACAATCTAAGCAAAATTGTTATCGCTGGTGCTTGCATATTCCCAGGAGGTGCAGGAGGTGCCGTTCGCTGTATGCATATACTGGCAAAAGGCTTTTCCGCGAATGGGCATCATGTTAAGGTTGTAACAACATATGGCTCTAATGAGGTATCCCGCGAATATGAATTGGACGGCTTTGTTGCGCGTTCAATCGGGCTGCTGCACGATATGGCGGAAGTTAGTTTTGCAGGGAAATTCAAATCACATGCAAAGTTCCTAGCATATTTGATTCATTTAACACTGAGGAAACGATACGATATAATTCTTTTTTATGGTCCGGTTTCCAGTTTTGTTTGTGTTGGATTATTCGCAAAGCTCATGAAACGTCGAGTGGTCTATTTAATGGCGGATATCCAGCCGAAAACAGCAAACATGTATTTATATAAAAAGCTCAAAAGATTGATATCAAATGTTGTTGATATATCTTTAGCCAACCTCTCCGACCTCGTGGTTGTTCTTGGAACGATAAAATTAGTTAAACGCTATGCTCGATTGGCGCCAAAATCATCCCGTGTTCAGATACTGGCACCCGTGGACACGATCAAGTTTGGGGGAGGCAATGGTTTGAGATTTAAAGAGCAGTACGGTCTGAAGAATAAGACCATTGTGACCTATTCTGGAACATTGGATACTCTTGAGGGAATTGACGTTATTTTGAAGGCAATAAAGTCGGTGGCGCTCAAGCATTCTAATGTTGTTCTGGTTATTGCAGGAAAGACATTAGATAAAGACCGCGTTCTCGGGATCAAAATGGATTTTAAAAAGTTGGCGCACGAATTAGACGTGTCGGCATACACCGTCTTTACCGGCCATCTTCCGATGCAGGACATCATTGATTTGCTTAACGCATCCGATGTGCTTGTCATGCCCAAAATCGACCACCCTTTGAATCATGTCGCATCACCGATTAAGATTGCCGAATACTTGGCGGCCGGACGTCCCATAGTCTCGTCCAGAATATGTGATCTCGATCATTACTTAAGACATATGGAGCATTTAGTTTTTTGTGAACCAGGAAATACTGCGGAGCTTTCTGATGCGATCAATTTAGTGCTTGAAGAAGAAACGCTGAAAACAAAATTGTCATGTAATGCTTTGGTGATAGCCCAATCGCTTTTTGATTACAGAAAGATTGCTGAAAAGATATATGAAAATATCAATAGAAAGGTGAATTAATGCACTTAGGTATCGATGCATCCAATATTAGAGAAGATGGTGGTATAAATTATTTGATGGATTTTCTCAGAAATATGAGGCTGAAAGACTACAGTTTTGAATCAGTGATGATGGTCTTTGAACTCGCGCTGCAAACCGAGCGCCACTGGCGGAATCTGAACGGTGCGCAGCTGCTTGCTCATATGATTCGGGGTGTCGTGTTGACCGACGGCGTCATGAAAAAGGCGGCTTAAACAGGGATCAACGGGATATGCTCAACTCCAGCCCGTACACAACATTTGACAATATCTCTAAAGAAGAATATAAATCCAACAATGCCCATCGTTTATCTACAAATGAATTGATCGAATTGCTTATGGGCCTTGATTTTTTGAATGAAACTCTAAAAATGAGACGCATGATGTTGCTTTAATAATATCGATAGGGCAATCGCCGTACCTTTGCAATAACGTGAAGTCTCAATTGAAAGATATGAAGATTATCATTAATGCCGCCAATATCCACACTAGTGGCGGAAAAGTGATGCTTCTTGACTTCTTAAATTCAGCAAAGCGTTTTCTGCATATCAATTTCGTTATATATAGAGATCGCAGGTTCCCTACGGTAACATTTGAAGCGCCAAACATTGCGTTTCATGACGTCAAGTTTATAGAGCGACCATTAGTCGAATTTAAAATCAAAAAAATAGCAGCACTTCAAGATTTAGTCATTTACTTTGGAAATATCCCCCCTCTTTTTAAGCACAAAACAAAAGTCATTCTCCTTCTCTCCAATAGATATTTAATTGAGAAGTATCCACTTAACGGATTGCCATATAAGACGATAATTCAGGTTACTGTCGAACGCATGCTTTTTAAGCTTTTTCATAAAAATGCAGATTTGATTATCGTACAGTCGTTTGTGATGCAAGATCTTCTTTTTAAAATGGGTCTTAGGCCGAATATCGCTAAGGTTATGCCATATAAGAACAAAGACACGGTCGAATCCTCAAAAATTTATAGAATTCCCAACAGTTTCCTCTATGTCGCAGATGGACTACCCCATAAAAATCATAGAAATTTGATCTATGCATGGATTAGATTGGCTAAAGAAGGGATTTGGCCTATTTTGTATTTAACTCTAGATCGCAACGCAAAAATATATTATTGGATAAAAGAACTTGCTGAAGAACATGATCTAAAAATTGAGTTTTTAGAGAAACTTCCAAGGAATGAATTGTTTGTTTATTACAGGAAAATCAGCGCATTAATTTATCCCTCCTATTTTGAATCCTATGGATTGCCAATTTTAGAAGCCAAGTATTTCGAAGTTCCTATCATAGCCTCAGAACTGGACTATGTTCGCGATATGTTAGACCCCACGGAGACTTTCGATCCCCATTCATCCAAATCTATATCAAGGGCAATTAAACGGTTTTTAAAACAGGAAGAACATCGATATGATATAATAACTGCAGACAGCTTTATTAACGAAATAATAGAATGGGCAAATAACACTTAGATATTATGATAACAGGAAAATGCGGGCTCCCGGTAATCTTGTTGTGTGGAGGTAAGGGTGAACGGTTGCGCCCCCTTACGACACAAATCCCTAAGCCACTAATCCCAATAAAGGGACATCCAATTATATGGTATATTATTGAACATATTAAAAAATATTCCCTTAAAAAATTGATCGTCGCGACCGGCTATAAATCGGAAAAAATCAGGGAATATTTCTTATGCAATCATACGGATATGGAATCGATAATTATTGATTCAGGAAATGTCGATATTATAAAAAGAATTTTAGATTCAAACAAACACATCCCTAGCGATTTTTTAGTTTTTTATGGAGATACCCTTTCTGATATTAACATAGAAGGCCTTATAGAGTTTCATAATTCCCGCAAGGAAAAGGCGACCATAACAGTGTGGCCTATGCGCAGTCAGTTTGGTCTTGTCGATATTGACACAGAAGGAAAGGTTCTCACGTTCGATGAAAAACCTGCACTTAATAAATGGATTAATATCGGATATTTTTATTTTGAACATAAAGCGATTTCCATGATGAAAGGTTTTGATCGTTTTGAGGATTTTCTCCAGTTTTTAGCGGTAGAGGGCGAATTGAATGCTTATAAACACAATGGGATTCATATCACTGTCAATACCATGAAAGAACTGGAAGAGGCCGAAGATAATATCAGTAAAATATTTCAAGGGTAGAACATGGCTAAAAACACTTATTGGCACAGCAAGAACGTATTTGTCACCGGGGTAAATGGATTTATCGGCGGAAATCTGGCCAAGGAATTACTAAATCAGGGTGCCAATATCTTCGGGCTAATGAGAAACGAAAATAAAAATACCTTCATTTATTATGAAGAAATTGCCGACAAGATCAACTTAATTTACGGCGAACTTTGGGACAAAGAATTGATGTGCCGGATTATATCTGAAGAGCAAATTAGCGTTGTTTTTCACCTTGCCGCACAAGTCGAAATCGGAGTCGGTATTATTAATCCCTATCTAACGTATGAAACCAATATTCGCGGCAGTTACACACTTTTAGATGCCATTCGCCAGTTTCCCCATTCAATTCAAGCGGTGGTTGTTGCCTCCAGTGATAAGGCTTACGGATCCTATGAAAAGGATAAAATGCCTTATAAAGAAGAATACTCGCTAAAACCCAGATATCCATATGATACATCAAAAGCCTGCGCTGATATGATTGCCCAGGCCTATGCTTCCGAAATATACAAATTACCCGTGGTTGTTACTAGATTCTGCAATATCTACGGCCCCGGGCAATTAAATTATTCCGCCATAATTCCGGATGCCATCACTTCCGCGCTTGGTTACAAGAAATTTATTCCCAGAGGGGACGGCACCGCGATCAGAGATTTTATCTTTGTCGAAGATGTCGTAGATCTTTATTTGAAAATCGGAGAAGCGCTTGCTATTAATCCTCAAAAGATGGCTGGAGAAATATTCAACGCTGGTAATAATTCGCCTATATCGGTTCGCGAAGTTTTAAAAATAATATACGCCCTCCTCTGCAATGACGAGGATTTTAAAGAAGTTATAGCCCAGATGAAAGATAAAAAAACTACTGGAGAAATTGACTGCCAATATATGGACTTTGAAAAAGTAAATAAATTTCTTGGCTGGAGTCCTCGGCATAATATCGAAGAAGGTTTAAAAAAAACGATTGCATGGTTCAAACGATATAATGAGTATCGGTTTAAGATTTAGACAATGATCTATTTTTTGCAAAAATTAGGGGTTAAATATTTCAATGCCGGAAGTACAAGGTGAAGCGGGCGTCTATTTTGATCCTGAAAATCCCGATAAAATTGCCGAAGCAATTCTTCTTCTAATTTCAAACCCAAAATTACGATCCGATAAGGCTTGGGCTGCATTTGAACGGTCGAAATATTTTTCCTGGGAACGGTGCTCAAACAATATTTTTAAACTATTATCTGAAATGGCACTCGGGTTCGACAGTCATAGATCTATGTCCAGTCCTAACTGATAGATTATCATAGGATTAGGGCTAAATGCGGTTATCTTCAGGCTTTTCAGTATGACTTGTTCCGAAGTCAGTTCCGGTCGTTGAAAAACCCGCCCATCTTTTGAGGAATTATAGTAGATACTACCCATTCCCAGATGTCCAATATTTGAATATTGGCAAACAATTAAGGATTAGAAAATGTTCAGAAGTAAGATATTGCTCATTACTGGGGGCACCGGCACCTTCGGAAATGCTGTCCTGCACAGATTTCTGGAAACAGAAATTAAGGAAATCCGAATCTTCTCCCGTGATGAGAAAAAACAGGATGATATGCGCAATGCCCTGCGAAATCCGAAGGTAAAGTTTTACCTGGGGAATGTCCGGGATTATGATAGCATCCTGCATGCCATGTGGGGCGTGGACATGGTTTTTAATGCAGCGGCGCTCAAGCAGGTGCCGTCCTGCGAATTTTTCCCGCTAGAGGCGATCCGGACGAATGCCATCGGCGCGGATAATGTCATGAATGCGGCTTTGGCCTGCAATGTCAAGAACATGATTGTGCTCAGCACCGACAAGGCCGTTTATCCCATCAATGCGATGGGGATGTCCAAGGCGCTGATGGAAAAACTCATGATCGCCAAGGCCCGTGCCCACGGCGATTCGGGAACGATCTTCTGCGGCACCCGTTACGGCAATGTGATGGGATCACGGGGTTCCGTCATTCCCCTTTTCATCGGTCAGATCCTGGCGGGCGAGCCCTTGACCATCACCGATCCGAACATGACCCGATTTATGATGTCCATCGATGATGCGGTGGACCTCGTCGCATATGCTTTTAAACATGGAAATCCCGGTGATGTTTTTGTCCAGAAGGCGCCGGCGGCGACCATTGAAACGCTGGCCAAGGCGTTGAAGAAGCTGTTCAAGGCCGACAACGAAATCCGTAACATCGGCACCCGGCATGGGGAAAAGCTTTATGAAACACTGTTGACACGGGAGGAAATGGCCCGGGCAGAAGACATGGGCGATTATTACCGGATACCTGCGGATATCCGCGACCTGAACTACGCCTGCTATTTTACCGAGGGTGAGGCGGAGGTTGCTGGCTATGAGGATTACCATTCGCACAATACGCGGCGACTGGACGAGGCCGGGCTGATTGAATTATTGCTCAAGCTGGATTTTGTAAGGTCGTCCCTGGAAACGGGGAAAATCGCATTATAGGGGATGCGATAGAGGAAGTGCAATGAAGTCTGTTTTAGTAACCGGCGCGAAGGGTTTCATTGGCAAGAATTTAGTTGTAGGTCTGAAGCGCAGGGCCGAAGTTGACGTCATCGAACACGATTGGGACTCCCCGGCAGGCCTCTTGGAGGAGGGGCTGGCCAAGGCGGATGTGATTTATCACTTGGCCGGAGTGAATCGGCCGGAGCGGGTCGAGGAGTTCACGGAAAGCAATTTCGATTTGACGCGGCAGGTCTGCGATGCCTTGCGGCGATTCGGTCGCACGCCCCTACTTGCGCTGTCCTCATCTACCCAAGCCGCCATGGACAATCCCTATGGGTTTTCAAAGCGTCAGGCGGAAGAGGCCGTGTTCGACTTTGGCAGGGAAACAGGGGCGTCGGTCTTTGTCTTTCGCCTGTCCGGCGTCTTTGGCAAATGGTGCCGGCCCAATTACAATTCCGTGGTGGCCACCTTTTGTCACAACATCGCCCGCGATCTGCCCATCGCCATCTCTGAGCCAACAAGAGAAATCGACCTAGTTTATGTTGGTGACGTGGTCCATGCCTCCATCGGTGTCCTGGATGGCCGCCTGCCTGTTTCAGATGGCAAGTATTGCCTGGTGGAACCGACGTATCGAATATCCCTGGGCGCTTTGGCGGAAACGATCCAGGGCTTTCGGGATAGCCGGGTCAGCCTTGCCCTGCCGGACATTGGCGATCCTTTTATACGCGCTCTTTATTCGGCCTATGTTTCATATCTTCCCACGGATTCTTTCGCCTATGCATTGACCCAGAGAACCGATCCCCGGGGCGAACTGGCTGAGCTGCTGAAATCGCCCCGTATCGGGCAGATTTTCGTCTCGCGCACCCGGCCTGGTTTCACGAGAGGCAACCATTATCATGATACAAAGGTGGAGAAGTTTGTCGTCATGGAAGGGGATGCGGTGATCCGCTTTCGCCATATCTTAGGCGGGGATGTCATCGAATACCCCGTTTCTGGTCGTGAGTTCCGCGTGGTCGATATCCCGCCGGGTTACACCCATTCTATCGAGAACATTGGTCAGAACGATCTGATCGTGCTCTTCTGGGCGGCTGAAATTTTTGATCCGCATATTCCGGATGCCTTTGGGATGACGGTGTGAATAATTCAGAAGGAGCCTCTATGAAAGTCATGACCGTTGTCGGCACCCGGCCGGAAATCATTCGCCTGAGCCGGGTGATCGCCGCGCTGGAACGTCATACCCGGCATATCCTCGTCCATACGGGCCAGAATTATGATTATGAATTAAACCAGGTCTTTTTCGATGATCTGGAGTTGCGGGCGCCCGATCACTTTCTGGCAGCGGCGGGGAAGACTCCGGCGGAAACCGTCGGTCTTGTCATCGCAAAGGTAGACGAGGTTCTGGCTGTTGAAAAACCCGATGCGATTCTGATTCTTGGGGACACAAACAGTTGCCTGGCGGCCTACCCGGCGAAACGGCGCAAGATCCCCGTATTTCACATGGAGGCGGGAAATCGCTGCTTCGATCAAAGGGTGCCTGAAGAGATCAACCGCAAAATCGTGGACCATATCAGCGACATCAATATGCCCTATAGTTCTATCGGCCGCGAATATCTCCTACGCGAAGGGTTGCCACCGGACTGCGTGATCAAGACGGGCAGCCCCATGTATGAGGTACTGCATTACTACCTACCGAAGATCGAACGATCCGCCGAGCTGGAAGTATTGCACTTAAATCCCCTGGATTATTTCGTCCTGAGTTGCCACCGGGAGGAAAATATCGATGCTGAAGACAATTTCCGGGGGCTGATAGAGGTATTGCGGGGATTAGTCGCCTCTTACGGCAAGCGTGTCATCATGACCACGCATCCCCGCACGAGAAAACGAATCGAGCAGGAAGGGATCGAGCTGCCGAAGCTCGTGGAACTACACCAGCCTTTCGGTCTGATCGATTATGTGAAGCTCCAGATGAACGCCCGCGCCGTCCTCTCTGACAGCGGTACAATAACAGAGGAATCGTCAATACTGAACTTCCCCGCTCTCAATATTCGCAAGGCCCACGAGCGGCCGGAGGGGATGGAGGAAGGGGCCGTGATGATGGTCGGCCTAGCTTGGCCAAGGATTAAGGAAGGTCTCGCCATCCTGGAAGGCCAGCTCCGGGGTGCGGAACGATCTCTTCGCCTGGTCAGGGATTATGATGTACCCAACGTCTCGGAAAAAGTTGTTCGTATCATCTTAAGTTACACCGATTACATCAATCGGACTATCTGGCATAAATCGCTTTGATGAAGGTTCTTATTATCACGCATATTTTCTGGCCTGAAGGCGCTGATTTCAAAAATCTTGCCTTGGCTAAAGAGCTTGTTGAGCATGGGCATGAGGTAACGGTTTTAACAGCCTTTCCGAATTATCCGCTTGGGCGTCTCTATGACGGATACAAACTCGCCTGGCGTCAATGGGAACAGGTCAATGGGGTCCATATCCTGCGCGTGCCGCTCTATCCGGACCATAGTTCTTCCTGGCTGAAAAGGAGCTTGAATTATGGCAGCTTCATGTTGTCGGCATCTACCATCGGACTGATGCTCGCAGGCAGGGTCGATGTGATCTTTGTCTATTCTCCGCCAATGACACTTGGCCTGACCGCGGGGCTCTTCAAGTTATTCCACAGGGCACCCATATTATTGGATGTCGTCGATTTATGGCCTGATGCCATATTTGGCAGCGGCATGGTGTCATCCGGATTTCTAGTCAAAGCTTCCGGATGGATAGCCAATATTGCCTACCACTTGGCAGATAAGATAACCGTGCTGACGGATGGTTTTGAGTCCCGCCTTGAGTCTGTAGGGGTTCCGAAAGGGAAAATCTCGGTAATACCCCCTTGGGCCGATCGTGGACTTTACTCCAGAGCTGAGCGCAACCCTGAATTCGGTGATAAATATGCATTGCACGGAAAGTTTTGCATCATCCACGCCGGTAATGTCGGGCCGTTCCAGGATATTGACAATGTTCTGTCTGCTGCTGAACGGCTTCGCAGCATTGACGATCTCCGCATCATTTTTGTCGGCGGTGGCCGGGATCTGGAAAAAGTGAAAAAGGAGAAGGAAGCGCGCAGCCTTGACAATGTCATATTTACCGGCAGCTATCCAGTTGAAGAGATGGCGGGTATTATTGCCTGGGGAAACGCCCTGCTCGTCAGTTTGCGGTCGGATCCCTATCTCTCCATAAACCTGCCGAGCAAGGTGCCTGCCTATCTGGCCGCCGGAAAACCTATCATTGCCTGTGCAGAAGGAGAGACCGGCCGGTTGATAGCCGACAATCATGTAGGGTTGTGCTGCACACCTGGCGACCCTACCTTGCTGGCGGAGACCGTCAAGCGCTTTATGGCGCTGTCGGAAGAAGAGTGCGGCGAGATGGGTAAGCGAAGCCGGAAGACGTTTGAAATGCTCTATGATAAGGATATATTGATCGGCAAATACATTTCCATGCTGGAGACGATGGCGCACCGGCGATGACGCCGGTTACCGCGCCAATCGAGAGTAATTATGCATTGTCATAAAGAACATGGTGAGGCCGCTCGCATTGACGCCATTTATTCTCGGCGCGGCTATGACACTGATCCGGAATACAGCGACGGCAATCCGGTCTATCTTCAACGTGTACAGAGTATGGAACGCACGACTCTCGCGGCGCTCAAAATCGCTGGACTGGGAAAAAGGTTGGCAGAACTGAATATCCTCGATTTCGGTTGCGGCAATGGCCGTTGGTTTGGCCGCTGGATCGCATGGGGGGCCGTGCCCGCCAATCTTACTGGTGTTGACCTGCGTGCAAAGGCGATAGACCTGGCGCACGCCACTTTTTCTCAGTGCAGTTTCCGGGTGATGCACGAAGGGCGTGTACCCTGTGCCGATGGATCGTTCGATGTGGTTGTCCAGAATGTCGTCTTCTCCTCTATCTTAGATGATGGGCTGAGACATACGGCTGCGTCTGAAATAGCGAGAGTGCTGAAGCCGAGCGGTATCATTCTCTGGTGTGACTTTATCTTCAATAACCCGCAAAACCCGAACGTCAGAGGGGTAAAGAAAGGTGACATCCGAGCGCTTTTCCCTGGGTTCGAAGCAGTTGTCATGAAACGCATCGTCCTGGCACCGCCGCTTGCCAGACGCATAGTCCCGCTGTCTTGGCTGGCAGCGGAAATAGCAGAGTTGAGTTTTCCTTTGCTGCGCACACATATCTTTGCAATGCTGCGCAAGTGAGGTGCGATGCTCTCAATAGCCGGGACGAATTTGGCTGCTATGAAATTTTTGAAATGCCTGCTCAGAATATCACTATTGGCAGCCAATTGTCTTGATAAAAAGTGAGCAAGTAATATTTTTGCTTATAAAAAGGGATCAAACCCTCGTTTTGAGGATTCGAAGCATCTGAAGAAAAGTCTTGTGAATACCGATTATTTAGATGAAGAGATCATTTGATGTTGTTCTTGCCATAATCGGATTTGCTCTTGTTTCGCCGTTGTTATTGATATTTTCTGGGCTGCTGCTATTATCAGACGGCTTCCCGTTATTCTTCCGACAACAACGGTTAGGGTTACATGGCAAGGCTTTTTTGTTATATAAATTTCGGACTATGACAATTTCCAATTGCGGTACAGAGGGTTCGTTTGATGCTGGAAATAAGGATAGAATAACTCGCCTCGGCAAGTTCCTTAGGAAGACCAAAATCGATGAACTGCCTCAATTATGGAATGTGTTGACGGGTGACATGTCGTTAGTCGGACCGCGTCCGGAGGTCCGAAAATGGGTGGATGCTTATCCGGAACGATGGGCGAACGTCTTGGCAGTGCGGCCCGGGATCACCGATCCCGCGTCCATTTATTACCGTAATGAAGAAGAATTGTTGACAAAGGCGGACGATCCGGAAGCGTTCTATCGAAATCACGTTCTGCCGCATAAACTCGACTTGTATGAAGAATATTTGAGATCGCGGACCTTTTGGGGCGATATTAGCCTGATTTTTAAGACGATGTTGTCCGTTCTATTACCCAGTCGCTATTCCCGACATCGAGATTTCGTGTCGTCCGCTAAAACGGGAATTCCCTTTTCTGCAAAGAAGCATTGACGTTGATGAAGCAAATAGCCTTTGCGAAAGTCGTCTGCGACGGAAATGAATTGGAATATATTCGTGAGGTACTCGAAAGCGGGTGGCTGACGACGTCAGAAAAAGCGCATCGGTTTGAAAAGGAATTTGCCGCTTGTGTCGACGCCCGGTTTGCCTATGCTGTCAATTCCTGCACGGCCGCCCTGCATCTTGCCCTGGAGGCCGTGGGGGTTGGACCGGGGGATAAGGTTCTCGTGCCGACAATGACGTTTACAGCCACAGCCGAGGTCGTGCGTTACCTGGGGGCAGATCCGATATTCCTCGATGTTGAATATGGGTCGTGTCTTGTCAATCAGGCAATATTAGCCCAGGCGTTGAATGACCATTCGGACGTGAAGGCTTTTATGCCGTTGCACTATGGCGGCCAGGCCGCTCCGATCTCTTCGGTCGATAGTGGTGGTCTGTTGGATCTGTGCCGTGAAAGGGGCATTCGCATGGTCGAGGATGCGGCCCATGCCTTTCCGGCCAAATGTCATGGCCGGATGATCGGTAGTATCGGGGATATGGCGTGTTTCAGTTTTTACGCCAACAAGACCATAACAACCGGTGAAGGGGGGATGCTGACGACCAATGACGAACAGATTGCCTGTCGGGTGAAGGTCATGCGGTTGCATGGCATCGATCGGGATGTTTGGGATCGCTACACAACCGGCAAAGTGTCCTGGGAATATGATGTTGTGGCACCCGGGTATAAGTATAATTTGTCGGATGTGGCCGCCGCCATCGGCCTCGCCCAATTGGAACGAGCCCATTTGTATCGGAGTGAGCGGGAGCGATGCGCCCGTTTCTATTTCGGCCGACTCGATGCCCTTGATTGCATCGATCTGCCTCTTCTCCATGTTCCAATGGCTGATCACGCATGGCATCTCTTTCACATCATCCTGAAGGACAATGCACCTGTTTCCCGGAATCGTTTTATCGAGTTGATGGCCGAAAAGGGGATAGGGACATCCGTTCATTACAAGCCCCTGCACCGCATGACCTATTACCGGGAACAATACGGGTTGCGGCCGGAAGATTATCCCAATGCCGAGCGGATATGGAAAGGCTGCGTCAGCTTGCCGATCTATCCCTCCTTGTCCGATGAAGATTTGGAATATATCTGTTCTACGATCACGACCATCCTACAATAGCAGCGGACCGGATTGATGGGCCAAGGCATCATAGCACAGAGCAATGGATAAAATTATGAGTGTCGCCGTCCACTGGTGGAAATGATGCCTATTAAAAAATTACTCAAGCCTACCGCCTGGAAAAAGTTTCTCTTCTTTTTCCTGTCTGATATCATTCGTTTATATAGAAAATATCTGCGGGATTGCAATCTTGGATTGGATTTAAGGCTCATTCTGGCAACGACAGGCAGGCTCTCAGTGCACCCTATACAAGCCTCCTTCCTGTCCAAAGAATGGGGTCCACCTCAGTTTGTCGCTCGGGCTGAGCTCAAATCCCGTCAGCAAAAAGCCAGGGGGTTGGTGTTATGAAAGAACGGATAAAACCTTTTCTGCGGGAAATTTTCCGGACCACGACTCTCAAAAGGCGGGCATTTTTCGTATCCTTCGATATGCTACTTATTGCGGGATCCCTTCATGCATCTTTCTGGCTCCGGTTCGATGGAGCGATCCCGAATGAGTTTATGCGAAACTTCCGATATTACATTCCGTTGGTCTTAATCATTAAACTAAGTTTGCTGCTCAGCTTCGGTATGTACAACATTTCTTGGAGGTTTTTCGGGCTAAAAGAATCAATCAAGCTGTTCAGCGCTGTCTCCTTGTCGTCCTTAGGGATGGCGATTTTTCTCTTCTTTTTCAAAACCTACGCGCCCTTTCAAGGGTTTCCCCGATCGGTGTTGCTCCTGGATTATATTCTTACATTTGGATTTATTGGGTTGCTAAGGATATCGAAAAGAGCAGCTAAAGAATATCTCAACAAGGCAGGAAGGCGATCGCGGGGGAAGATGAAAATATTGATCATCGGCGCGGGAAGTGCCGGCGAGCAAATCGGCCGTGAAATGTTGAATAGTAAGAAATCGAAGTACTTCCCGATTGGATTCATTGACGACGACCCAGCTAAGCGGGGGTTGAGCATTCATGGAATCAAGGTCCTCGGAACAAGGAAAGAAATACCGAGGATTTTAAAAGAAAACTATATCGATGAGGTTCTTGTCGCCCTTCCTTCGTCGAGCTCAAAAGATATCCGGCAGATTGTCGAGATTATGCGGAATTCGGAAGAAGCAAGAAAGATTAAAATATTGCCGGGGATTATGGATCTCGTTGATGGAAACGTTAGCTTGTCAGACATTAAGGAAATACAGGTCGAAGATCTTTTAGGGAGGGAGCCGGTCAAAATCGATTATTCAGCAATTCGCGGCTTTATAAATGGAAAACGCGTGCTCATCACCGGCGCCGGAGGATCGATCGGCGGAGAGTTATCGCGGACAGTCCTCCAGTTTGAGCCTAAAAAGCTTATTTTACTCGATATCGATGAAACCGAGCTTTATTATCTCATGAACAGCATCAAATCGGTCTCCATCGAAACTATCCCGGTTATCGGAGACATAAGGGATCGAATAAAAATGGAAGCTGTCTTTGAACGATATCGGCCCCAGGCCATCTTCCATGCGGCGGCTTACAAACACGTTCCAATTCTTGAATACTATCCGGAGGAAGCAGTTAAAACAAACATTATCGGCACAAGATTATTAGGCGAGCTCGCCATTAAATACAAAGTTGAAAGGTTCGTGAACATCTCCACTGACAAAGCCATCAATCCGACAAGCGTCATGGGAGCGACGAAGCGAATCAGCGAAGAAATGCTCAAAGCCCTGAACGGAAAAAATGGAACGAAGTTCATTTCAGTGAGGTTCGGTAACGTTGTCGGAAGTCGGGGAAGCGTCATTCCCGTCTTCAAAGAGCAAATCAGAAAAGGCGGTCCGGTCACGGTTACGCATCCGGAGATGAAACGATATTTCATGGTGACCTCCGAAGCCGTGCTCATCGTCCTTGAGGCGGCCGCGACCGGTCAAGGGGGGGAAGCCTATGTCCTGGATATGGGAGAGCCGGTGAAAATCGTGGACCTTGCAAGAGAGATGATCAAACTCAGCGGCCATGAGCCGGATGTCGATATTGCGATCGTCTATACGGGTCTCCGGCCGGGGGAAAAGCTTTTTGAGGAAATCCTGGGCGCGGAAGAAGGGTCGGAGGCGACCAAACATGCCAAGATCTTCAGAATAAGAGATTCGCAGCCGAGGGACGAGAAAGCGCTCTGGGTTGCAGTTGATAAGCTCAATGAGCTTTGTGCCGCGAGCTGTCGGCGGGAGCAGATTATTAATCACTTACGAGAAATCGTGCCTACATATAAGCCGAACCATCCTGATAATTTCCTATTAAATTGGTAATGCAAAAAATAGCCTGCCGTAGGAATTATGTTGTACTGTCCTTATTGGTCGGTATAACAATCGGCTTTTTTTACTATAAATACGTTCCCTTAGTTAAGTCCTTTCAGATAGCATTAATTCCGGTTCTTTTAGCGGTCTTTCTGACGACTATCATCAACCGCACATGGGGAACCTTATTATTTATTTTTGTGTTTCCGTTGATCAACAACCTGCCTTATTTTTTTGGTATAGCTGAACCTTTTCCTTTCGCGCCGACCGCTCTCGTGCTCTGTCTATTTTATTTGTGGGCCCGGCTCATTGGGATTGCAACTAAAGGTCCGGGTCCAATGACGTTTCGTCCGATTTTCAGACCAATGAGTCTCTTCGTCGTTTTGGTCATTGTGTCGGCGCTGGTCACATTCCTTCGATATGCCGACTTTTTTCCCTTTGGGACCGATAAAATATATGAACTGACGACCAATATCCATCGCGTTACTTCCGGCGGTGCGATCATGAGTGTAATATTCACGGCCCTCAGCTATCTCACGGGCATCGGTGTTTTCTTAGCGGTGATTACATCGTTGAATTCCATCGCCATTGTTGGGCATGCGATTAGGGTTTTAGCCATAAGCACCGGGCTTTCTATATTGTTTGCGGTTTATCAACATTTTGGAAATCCAACGTTAGGAAACAATCCACTTAGTATCGGTGGAGGAACAATTAATGGAACGTTTAAAGATGCCATGTCGTTTGGAGCTTATTTGGCTATAATGGCGCCCTTATTGTTTTGCACAGCGTTCGGGTTTCGGAAAGCCATGCGCATTATTTCCCTTGGGATATTCTTTTTATCGATTTATATGATCCTCTTTACCGGGTCAAAAAGCGGATTTTTCGTTATGCTTCTCGTCGTCATTATAGTGGTAATCATTTGCGCTTCCCCTATGGGGAAACATAGGAGTATGCCGGAACGAAAGGAAAATATCCGAAAAAAATTCCCGGTAGTTAATTTTCTTGCTTCAATCGTAGTAGTCGGCTTTATCCTCCTGTTTGGGATCGCGCATAAGGATACAGTTATTAAAACAATCTCCTCTTCACAAACCTTTAAAAATACTAGGGCTCTCGTTTCTAAGCCAACTCTTGCTAATGTCCTAGTGGGCAGAGGTGACGTGCTCTGGTCACTCGCTGCCTCCATGATTAAGAACTACCCGTTATCAGGAGTCGGGATCGGCGGATACATAATCGAGATGTCAAATTATACAAAAGATAAGAACGTAACGATCGATTTCCCGGAATCCGCTGAAAACTCCGCTCTGCAGATTGGATCTGAACTTGGCTTGATCGGCCTTATCGCGGCAACCTGGATCTTTTGGGAAATCATCAAGTATATCCTGGGGTTATTCAAGTCAAAACCGAGTTCCTCTTCGGATCGCTACTTGATCATTGGATTAACGGGTGGAATTCTCGCTTTCGTTTTCATAAGTTTCGTTCATACATTCATTTGGAGCTATGAGATAAAATATACTTTCTGGCTATTGGTCGCACTGCTTTTCTGCATCAAGCCACAGGAGCCGGATGATGACAAGCCTCGAGGGTTCAAAAAGAAAGAAATTGTCGCCGGGCTGATTCTTATCATCGCTTTTTCTGCAATCCATCTCTGGAATTCGACTCACTCTCTGTCACTTGAAAGCAGAACAACAAAGTACGGCCTCAATCGGGAATTCGGCCTCGACAAGCTCGAGAAGACGGCGGACGGCCGGGAATTCCGCTGGACACGGGAATACGGCGGTATCCCCATCAAGCTCGAAAAACCCGTCCTCTATCTCCCCATCCATGCCTCTCACCCAGATATCAAAAGAAAGCCGGTCCACATCAAATTTTATCTTGTCGAAGATTTCTTCAAACATAAGACATTTCTCAAAGAAATCACGCTCTCCCGAAACGAGTGGCAGGACGTTGCTCTCTCCGTTCCGCCCGAAGACATCGGTCAGGAAGCCATCCTTCTTCTTCAAATCAACCGGACTTGGAATCCCCTAAAGACAAAAGGCGTTCCGGATCCGCGGAATTTGGGGGTCGCCGTGGGGAAGATCGAGTTCAAAGACTAATCTAATCCTCATGAACGTTGAGTCGAATTAAATAGAGCCTAACGCAACTTCGTCGGATGACGTAAAGGGCGATACGGGAAACCGTATCGCCCTTTTTTTTGGAGCGCCCGGCAAGGCGCGATTCCTATTGTCGTTGAAATATTCAATATTCTTTATTGAGACATAGCCCGGATTGTGCTATCTTACGGATTCTAAAGGGTATCGATAATCCCGGGAAATCGGCCTCCGGGCCGGCTCTCGAGATCGGAGGAAGATGATGAGAGTCCTGATCACCGGCATCACCGGCTTCGCCGGCAGCCACCTCGCGGAATACATCCTGGCCGAACATCCGGGCGTCCAGGTCAGCGGCCTCGTCCGCTGGCGCAGCCGGATGGACAACGTCAAGGACATCCTGGGCAAAATCGATCTCCATGAGGCCGACCTCAAGGACATGGTCTCCCTCAAGAAGGCCCTGGCCGTCATCAATCCGGACAAGGTCTTCCACCTCGCCGCCCAGAGCTTCGTTCCGACGTCCTGGAAGCTGCCGGCCGAAACGTTCGCCATCAACGCCCTGGGCCAGATCAACCTCTTCGAAACGCTTCTCGACCTCAAGCTTAATCCCAAGTTCCAGATCGCGGGCTCGAGTGAAGAATATGGCCTGGTCCACCCGCACGAGGTCCCCATGAAGGAGACCAATTACCTCCGGCCCCTCAGCCCCTATGCCGTGAGCAAGGTCGCGCAGGACCTCCTTGGCTACCAATACCACCAGAGCTACGGCCTGCGGACCGTCCGGACGCGCGGCTTTAACCACACCGGGCCGCGGCGCGGGGACGTCTTCGTCACCTCTAACTTCGCCAAGCAGGTCGCCGAGATCGAAAAGGGCCTGAAGCCGCCCGTCATCCACGTCGGCAACCTCGAGGCCAAGCGCGATTTCACCGATGTCCGGGACATGGTCCGGGCCTACTGGCTCGCCACTGAGAAATGCGAAGACGGCGACGTCTACAACATCGGGAGCGGCAAGACCTATGTCATGCAGGACATGCTCGACATGCTCCTCGGGATGAGCAAGGTGAAGGTCAAGGTCGAGGTGGACCCGGCTCGGCTCCGGCCGTCCGACGTTCCCATCCTGCTCGCGGACGCGAGCAAGTTCGTGAAGCAGACGGGCTGGCAGCCGCGGATCCCGTTCGCCACGACGCTCAAGGATCTGCTGAACTACTGGCGGGAGCGGGTGTGAAGCGCATCCTCATTACCGGCGCGAGCGGCTTCGTCGGCCGCCATCTCGTCGAGCGCCTCTCCGCGGCGCACAAGAGGGCGGGGATCGAAATCTTCGGCACGTGCTTCCCCGAGCGGCCTGAGCATTGCGAGACTCTCGCCGGCGCCGCGCCGGCCGTAAAGCTTTTCCATATTGACCTCCGGTCCGAGGACGAGGTCGCCAACCTCGTCCGGGACGTGCGTCCAGACCACATCTTCCACCTGGCGGCTCATTCCCAGGTGCGCACGTCCTGGGACAAACGCCGGGAAACGATGGAAACCAACCTGATGGGGACGTTCTTCCTGTTCGAGGCGGCCCGGCGTTTCGCGCCCACCGTCCGCATCCTCTTCGTCAGCTCCTCGGACGTGTACGGCCGTCTTGCCCCGCGGGCCAAAAAGCGGATGTTCTTCGAAAAGGACCGCGACGGCGTCGTCAGTCCTTACGCTTTCACGAAAATCGGAGGCGAGCTCCTTGCCGAATTATACGCCCTCCGCGATAAAATGGCTGTCGTCGTCGCCCGACCGTTCCCCCATACCGGCCCGGGGCAGGCCGCGGTCTTCGTCTGTTCGGATTGGGCCCGGCAGATCGTCCGGATCGAGCGGGGTGAAGCGCCGCCGGTCCTCTGCGTGGGGGACCTCCGCATCCGCCGGGACTGCTTGGACGTGCGCGACGTCGTCCGGGCTTACGCCCTGCTCATGGAGAAGGGCGTCCCCGGCGACGTGTACAACGTCGCCTCGGGGCGCGCCCCCGCGCTCGGCCACATCCTCCGGACGCTCCTCTCCTTCACCGACCGCAAAATCGAGGTCCGAGTTGACCCCGGCCGGCTCCGGAAAGGCGACATTCCCTATCTCGCCGGCTCGTATCGCAAACTCAAAGCCCGGACGGGCTGGGCGCCGCGCATTTCGCTGGAGAGGACGCTGCGGGACGTGTTGGAATATTGGCGGGAGAGGTAGGGGGGCTTAGGCCCACGCGATTGCTTCGCCCCGCTTTGCGGGGCTCGCAATGACAGCTTTCAGATGTTCAACTCGAGCTGGTGCGCCTGGAGGTCCCGGCGCTCCTTCTCGATCTTCTGGAGCATCTCCGGCGTGATGTCGCCGGTGATGTAGTTCCCGTCGAAGCAGGCCGCGCAGAAATGCTTGAGGTCCGGGTTCTCCATCCGGACCGCCTTTTTCAGGTTGTCGAGCGTCTGGTAGATGACCTTGTCCGCCCCGATCTTCTTTGCTATCCCAGCGTTGTCGGAATTACGGGCGACGAACTCCGTGCGGGTCTGCATGTCGATGCCGTAGACGCAGGGGAAGCGCAGCGGCGGTGAATAGGAGGCGAAGGTGACGTGCTTCGCCCCGCATTCGCGGACCATCGCGATGATGGCCCGGGAGGTGTTGCCCCGGACGATGCTGTCGTCGACGAGGAGGACGTCCTTGTCCTTGAACTCGGCGGCGATGGGGTTGAGCTTCATCCGGACCGAGTTCCTCCGTTCGTCGGCCTCGGGCATGATGAACGTCCGGCCGATGTAGCGGTTCTTGACGAGGGCTTCGCGGTATCTCAGGTTGAGCTTCAGGGCGATCTCGATCGCCGCGTCGCGGGCGGAGTCGGGGATGGGAACGACGACGTCGATGTGGAGGTTCTCTTTCCGGATCTGCTCCGCCAGGAGCTTGCCGAGGTTGATCCGGCAGCGGTAGACGTTGACCTCGTCGATGAACGAGTCGGGCCGGGCGAAATAGACCCACTCGAAGAGGCAGGGCGAATGCGGGCGCCGGCAGATCCGCTTGGTGTGGACGGCGCGGTCTTTGTCGATGAAAAGCGCCTCGCCGGGGGCGATGTCTTTGATCTCGCCGAAGTTCATGATGTTGAGCGACACGCTCTCCGAGGCGACGGCGTAGGACGGGACGATGCCGTCGCGCCTTACCCCGTAGACGAGGGGCTTGATGCCGAAGGGGTCGCGGAAGGCGACGAGCCCCTGCTCGGCGACGTAGGCCACTACGGAGTAGCTGCCGATCACCTTCTTGAACACGCCAGCCACGGCCTTGAAGATGTGCTGCGGCTTGAGGGCGCGGGCCTTCTGGTCGGCGATCTCTTGGGCGAAGACATTGAGGATGGTCTCGACGTCGTTGTCTGAGTTGAGCAGGCGGTGGTATTTCTCGAAGAGGAGCTTCTTCAAGTCGGCGTAATTCACCACGTTGCCGTTGTGGGCCATGATGATGCCGAACGGCGAGTGGAGGAGGAAGGGCTGGGCGTCCTCGCCCCGGCCGCCGCCGATCGTCGGGTAGCGGGTGTGGCCGATCCCGATGCGGCCCGTCAGGCGCTCGGCGTGGGCGGGCATGAAGATGTCGCGGACCAAGCCGTTGCCCTTCTTCGTGTGGAACCGGCCGTCGTAGGTGATGATGCCGGCCGAGTCCTGGCCGCGGTGCTGGATGGCGAGCATCCCTTGGTAGAGATCGGTGAAGACCTCGGTGTTGCTATAGAGTCCGATCACTCCGCACATTGGGGGTTTGAAGAGTCTATTATAGTATTTTCGGGGGGATTTGTCATGCGGCCCGCCGGGGCGATGTCCGGCGGCCAGAACTCGCCGGGCGCGGCGGTCCTGGTACCGCTCACGCCCGGTTTTCCCGCTTGAGGGCGTTCAGCAGCTCGTCGGGCAAGCAGGCGGCTGTGCCGATCTTGCCCACCACGACGCCGGCCGCGGCGTTGGCCAGCACGGCGGCTTCCTGGATCGCCGCCCCGGCGAGCAGGGCCAGCGCGACTGTGGCGATCACGGTGTCTCCCGCGCCCGTGACGTCGAACACCTCGCGGGCGACGGTCGGGATATGGAGCGGGGGCTTGCCCTTCTCGAAGATCGACATGCCCTGCTCTCCCCGCTTGATGATCAGGTAGACGCTCTCGACGAGGGCCAGGATCTCGCGCCCGGCCCGCTCGACCTCGGAGTCGGTCTGGCAGGCGTGCCGGACGACGAGCTCCGCCTCTTGGTGGTTGGGGGCGATGAAGGTTACGGGCGAATAGCAGGCGAAATTCTCGACCTTGGGATCGACGAATACCGGAATGCCCATCTCCTTGGCGTAGGGCAGGACCTGGTCCATGAGCGCCTTCGTCACGATCCCCTTGTTGTAGTCCGAGATGACGATCCCGTCGTAGGCTTCCTTTTTCAGGAGACGGAAGATTTTGTTCCGGACAAGGTCCGCGACGGCCTTCTTTTTTTCCTGGTCGACCCGCACGATCTGCTGGTGTTGGGCGATGATCCGCATCTTGACCGTGGTCGGCCGGCCCGCGTCCACGAAGACGCCGCGGCCCTCGCCGACGTGCCGCTTGATCCAGACGCCCTCGTCGTCGTCCCCCACGACACCGACGACGAGCGGGACCGCGCCCAGCTCGGCCAAATTGCGGCCGACGTTTCCGGCGCCGCCGAGGCAGGACGTGCTCTTCCGGACTTCGACCACGGGCACGGGGGCCTCGGGCGAAATGCGGGAGACGTCGCCCCAGATGTACTTGTCGAGCATGAGGTCGCCGAGGACGAGGACGCGGCGGGCCTTGAACTTCCGGACGAGCCGCTCCATCCGGGGGAGGTCGAGCGCCAGTTTGGTCATCGGTCGTCCTTTCCGATCGCGATGGGATTGGCCGCGATCCAGGGCACGCCGCCGTCGAGGGGCGTGCGCTCGCGGAGGTAAACTTCAGCGCGATAGACGCCCGGCCCGGCGAGGGCGACGGCGAATTCGTTTTCCCGCGTCCGGTGTATTACGCGGCCGTCGTGAATGATAACCGTTTCGTGGGCGAAAGAAAAGGGGGCCGAAACGCGGAGCGCGGGGCCCTCGCGCCGGACGCGGAAGCCGCGGGCCGCGGCGGCGCCGTCGACGGCGCTGTAGAAGCGCCCTTCCCGGAGCGCGGCGAAGATCTGGCGGCGGGCCGTCTCGAAATCGGCGGCGGGCGGCGCGTCGAGGAGGACGTGGAGGTGGAAGAGGGGAAAGACGGCCGCGTACATGAAATGGGCGTCGACGCTGTAGAACCCCAGCATCGGCCGGCCGGGGCGGCGGGCGAGGAGCTGGTCCCATTTGCCGAGTTCGGCGGCGGGCGGCTCGATCATCTTCAGGAGGGCGAACGTCGGCTTGACGAGCAGGGCGGGGTAATAGGCCAGATGGGCGAGGACGTTCTGTTTGATCAGACTGTCGCCGTTCAGGAGCTCCAGGCCCGCGTATTCGACCAGCTCTCCCCAAGACCAGCGCGTCTTGGCGTAGGGATGGGCGATGACCGTGAAGCCGCCGAGGGCGCGGACCTCGCCGACGGCGTTCTCGGCGTTCTGGGAGAAGACACGGCCGGACTCGGGCCGGTCGAAGTCCAGGGCGACGAGGTGCCCGCGGCTGACCGAGAGCTCCGAGCCGGCGAGGACGAGGACGCCGTCCTTCCGCCCCTGGGCGTCGAGCGATTCGAAGTTGGGCTTGCCGTGATCGGTGAAGATGATGAAGTCGAGCCCGGCTTCGGCCGCGACCCGGGCGATTTCGTCCACGGTCTTCCGGCCGTCCGAGAAGCGCGAATGCATGTGATACGCGCCCTCGATTTCGTAGACGGCCGGGGCGCCGGACGACGCAATGTCGACTTTTGGGTTGCCAGAAGTCACCGTACTGGGGGATGCCGTGTTGATTTTCGGAGTGCCGGGAGACGCAGTTCCGGAGGGGGAGGGGAGGGCGGATTCGTAGCGCTTGAAGCGCAGGATCTGCCAGCCCATCCAGGCGACATAGAGGAGGACCGCGGCGAGGAGGACGCGGCCGACAACTTTGCGTATTTTCATGTCATGGACCTGTTGTCATTGGGAATATTGTCATTGCGAGGAGCCTCACTCTTGTGAGGCGACGTGGCAATCTCCCCTTTGTCGAAGGGGGATCCCTCGCTTCGCTCGGGATGACGCCCCTTTTTCACCCGCTCCATCGCGAACGGCAGAGTGATTATAAACAGCAGCAGGGTGGCGACCTCGGCGTCTCCGAAATTGTATTCCATGAATCCCGCTACAAAGAACGCCGCGAGGGCGGCGAGCGCCCCGGCCGCGGCCGCGTAGAGGGCGGGGTCCCGGGTTTTCAGGAGCCGGATGAGCGAGACGACCGCGGTGACAATGAACGCCAGCCAGGCGAGGAGGGCGAAGAGGCCCCGCTCAGCCGCGATCTGGAGAATGTTGCTGTGGAGGTGGACGTTGCGCCGGGCGAGCTCGCTCAGGCCGTATTTCGGGTCCTGGAAGACGATGGACACGGTCTTCGGGCCCGTGCCGAAGAGCGGGTAGTCCTTGATGATCTTGAGCCCGGCCTTGGCGTACTCGACGCGCTCCGCGTTGGAATAGCCCTGGAGGGAAAAGATGCTCAGGATGCGGGCCTTGACCGAATGCGGGCTGCCGAAATACACCAGGACGGCCAGGACGGGGACGAGCAGGAGGAGCTTCGGCCGCCGGAGGGCGAGCAGGACGCAGAGGGCCACGCCGATCCCGATCCAGCCGCTGCGCATCAGCGTCAGGAGGAGGGCGAGGGCGCCGCAGGCGAAGCCCGCCGCCCAGACGATCCGGGTTTTCCCGCGCTTGAAAAAGACGAAGGCTAGGGCGAGGGAACAGAACAGCAGGGCTACGCCGCCCTGGGTCATGTAATGGTCCATGAACGCCCGCACCCGGTGGGCGTTGTCGAGCGTCCCCTTGAACACGAAGAGGAAGTATCCGGCGGCATAGGTGGCGCTGACGAGGGCGGAGACGAGCAGCGCGGCGTAGGGGAGCTCGAATTCGTCGTCGGCGTCCGCGACGTCTGCGACGACCAGGTCGTCTTTGACGACCGAGTCGACCGGGTCGGCCGGGGCCCCGGGCTTTGCCCGGGGGTCCTCTTCCGCCGCGAAGGCTCGTCCCTTGGCGCGCGTGAACGCGGCCAGGAGAATCGGCACGGCAAGGTAGATGAGCATCCCCTTGTCGTCGGCGAGGCTGAGCGGGACGCTCTTCGAGAAGGCCGTGGCGACGAGCGACAGGGCGACATAGGCGAGGAGCGGCCAGAAGAATGCGGGGACCGCGAACGGGCGCTTTTTTTGGAGGAGAAGGACAACCCAACAGACGAGGGCCAGAGCCAGGAATCCCTGTTCGAGCGATATCGAGAGGAGCGCGGAGAGCAAGGCGAGGAGGGTGGTGGCAAGGATCAGGGTTTCCCAGGTGCCATTTCCTGACGCCAGGGGTTTCAGGAAGTCTTTCATTTGCACTACATTATAATATGACAGCCGTGTCATTGCGAGCGACCCTTGGGCGCGTGGCAATCTCCTCCGAAGAAGAGGGGATCCCTCGCTCCGCTCGGGATGACATTGGCCGTAAGGGGATCCCTCGCTTCGCCCGGGATGACACTATAGGAACCGTCGGCAGGCGGCGAACACCTTATCCGGTGTGATCCCCAGCAGGCATCGATAGTCGGCGGTGATGCATTCGCGCTGGCGGCACGGCCGGCAGTCCAGGCTCTTCTCCAAGATCACGGTCGGGGCGCCGCCCGGCCGCCAGGGAGCGAACACGGCCGGCAGCGTCGGGCCGAAGTAGGCGACGAGGGGTGTCGCCGTCGATGCGGCGATGTGCATCGGCCCGCTGTCGGGCCCGACGTAGAGCGCGGCCCGGGCGATGAGCTCCCTAATCTCGATGAGGTTCAGGCGGCTGGCGAGCGGCAGCACCGCGTCGGGCGCGGCGCGTTGGATTTCGGCCTCGGCTGTTCGGTCGCCGTCCGCGCCGATGAGTGCGATTTTGACACCGGGCACTCCGGCCAACAGCCGGACCAGCGCGGCGGCGTTCGCCGCCCCCCAGTCGCGGAACCGGTTGCCGGCGCCGATGTGGAGGACGACGAGCTTCGTCGCGGACGCCTCGCCCACGGCGTCCGCGACGTCTGCGACGACCAGGTCGTCTTTGACGACCGAGTCGACCGGGTCGGCCGGGGCCCCGGGCTTTGCCCGAGGGTCCTCTTCCGCCGCGAAGGCTCGTCCTTTGACGATCCGATCGACGCGGGCCGTTTCCTCCGCCGGGGCGGCGGGCAGGGTGAGCGGCGGGATTTCGGCGTCATCGATGTCGACGCCCATCGCCCGCACGAGATTGACGTGGTTGAGGACGCTGTGGATCGGGCCGTCCGGCCCTTGCCGTGGGATCCGGACGTCGTAGAGGAACCCCTTCCTTTGGATTGCGTAGCCGATCTTGAGGCGGGCGCCGCTCGCGGCCGTGATCCATGAGGCGCGCGGCCCGCCGTGGAAATCGAGCAGGACGTCGAAGCGCTCGCGCCGGATCCGCCGGGCGAGGCGTAGGAAGTCGCCGAACTTCTGCTTGGCCGGGACGGCGATCACCTGGTCGACGGCCGGGTGGCTTTCGACGAGGCGTCGATAGGGCTCTTCGACGAGGTAGGTGACGGAGGCGCCGGGGAACCGTTTCTTGAGGAGGGCCGCGGCCGGCGTCGTCATTACGACGTCGCCGATGCGCCGCAGTCGGACGAGGAGGATCTTCCGGGGGTCAGTTTTTGGTCGGCCGGTCCGGTTCAATCGTGGCCTCGTCGATCAGCATGACCGGGATATCGTCCTTGATGGGATAGACGCGGTGGCATTTCACGCACTTCAGGCCTTTGTCGTCCGCGGTGAGTTTCACGTCCGCCTTGCACTGGGGACAGGCGAGGATCTCGAGAAGTTGGGGGTCAAGCGCCATGGGAAATCTCCTCTCACCGGGTTGTCGTCATGACCCGCGACGGGTCCGACGGCGAAGAATAGCATAATACAGAAGTCGCGCGCCCGTCAATTCGTGGAGGGTGTTTACCATGTATCTGACCCAGCATATTCGCGAAGGGGACGAATATTGGTCCACCAGATCACTCCCGGGTCGCTTCTTCATTTCTTCGCAGCACTATGATAAGATGCCTTCTACGAGGGGTTGCCTGTCGGCAGCAAAAACAGCCGGATACAAAGCGATTCTTCATTCATGAGGTGGCAAAGGAGAAAAAGATGAGGATTTCGAGAATTCGTATCTACTTCGCGGTGGCTCTCGTTCTGATGTCGTCGGTGTCGGCGATGGCGATAGAGATTTCGGGGCTGGGAGTCAAAGCCGGTGCGAATTTTTCTAGTTTTTCCGGCCCCGATGTCGAGCAGGAATGGAAAAATCGGATGGCGTTGGTTGGCGGCGTTTTCTTCACGCTGAAGCTCAATGATCTATTGGCGATCCAGCCGGAAATCCTCTACTCCCAGAAGGGCCCCAAATGGGACGCCCCGCTCGGTGGAGACGCCTTTGTCGGAACGGTCAATCTGGATTACCTTGAGATTCCGGTCCTCGTGAAAATTCTCATTCCGGTGGGAGCCAATAGCAGGATCCGGCCGAATCTCTTCGCCGGGCCCTATATGGGATTTAAGATGAGCGCCAGGTTGAAAGGTACGTGGGGGGCAACCACCATCGACCGGACTATGGACCAGATCAAAAGCACGGATTTGGGCTACGTGTTGGGCGTCGGTTCCGATTTTGTCGTCGGCACAGGGAAAATTACCCTCGACGTCCGCTACGGAATGAGCTTTTCCACTATTGCTACGGATTCCACGATGAAGAATCAGACGATTTCGGCCATGATCGGCTATTCTTTCAAATAGTCTGATAAATCCTAAGGGGGACACAATACCCTGTCCCGCCGAATTGGGGACACTCAGCCCCCCGAATCGCGGCTAGTGCTAATCTCGGACGGTGGGTGTCCCCAATTCGGCGCGGTAGAGTATCATGTCCCCGAAAGTGTATAACGGTCAGCTGGCGGAAAATTGACAAAAACCGCCTGCTGAATTACTTTACTGGCGACAGTCAATCGCCATGACATTCACATTCCTGGGAGCCTACGATCCGGACTATCCGCGGAACGCCGTGATCCGCAAGGGGTTGCGGCAGCTCGGCGCGCGGGTGGTCGAGTGCCGCGCCTCCCGGAAATTCAAATTCTGGGCCCGCTATCCGCTCCTTTTCCTCAAGCTCCTGCTTAAGTTCCCGCGGCGGTTGTCTTCGGTACCGCCCCGCGGCCTTAGCGGTCCCGGCCGGAACGCCGGCCCCCGCATCCTCTTCGTCCCGGAATTCGGCCAGAAGGATGTCCCCTTGGCCAGGTTCTGGGGCCTCTTGACGGCGGGAAAGGTCGTCTTCGATCCCCTGGCGGCGCGCTACGAGACCAAGATCGTCGATTGGAAGCGCAAGCCCGCCGATTCGCCCTCGGCTTGGTGGAACCTGCAGATCGACCGGGCGGCGTTCGCCGGCGCCGACCTGGTTCTGGCCGATACGGCTGCCCACAAGGCTTATTATTGCCAAATGTACGGATTGGACCCGGCTAAGGTCGAAGTCCTGCCCCTCGGCTACGACGACGATGTCTTTCGACCCCGGGCCGGGAGCGCTCCGGGGCGGGCTTCCGAGACCGACTCGGTCATCAAAGATGACCTGGTCGTCGCAGACGGCTCGCGAAAAGCGTTCGAGGTCCTGTTCACGGGATCGTTCCTGCCCCTCCACGGTACGGACGTCATCATCGAGGCCGCCCGGATCGTCGCCGGCCGGGACCCTTCCGTGCGCTTCACGTTGATCGGCTCGGGCCAGACGTACGAGGCGGCCCGGAGCGCGGTCGAGGGCTACGGCCTCCGCAACGTGGAATTCGCCGGGCGGCTGCCGATGAAGGAGCTCCCGGCCAGGATCGCCGCGGCGGATATCTGCCTGGGCATCTTCGGCCGGACCGAGAAGGCCCGGCGCGTAGTGCCGCATAAGCTGTTACAGGCCCTGGGCATGGGCAAAGCCGTGATCACGGCCCGGACCCCGGCCGCGGAGGAGTTCTTCGTCCACAGGGAGCACCTCCTCTTCTGCGAGGAGCCGCGCGCCGAATCCTTGGCCGAAGCCGTCCTAGAGCTGAAATCGGATGCGGCGCTCCGGGGGCGCATCGCCCGGAACGGCCAGGCGCTGGTCGCGGAAACGTATTCGCCGCGGGCGACGGCCGCGCGCCTGCTGGAGATCGTCGAAAAGCACTTTGGATGATTATGATTACTTCGCTCCCTTCGGTCGCCCGCAATGATATCCCGCTCCCCCTGTCGCTCCCCCCGTTCAAGGGCGAAATCGCGGAACTCTATGCCACGCCCGAATTCTTCTCACTCCTGGCCGATCCCGGGAGCCTCCTGTCGGGCCCCGGGGCCGAGATCCTGCTCGACGGCCGAAACAAGGTGGCCGCGGCTAAAGTCGCGCTCGGCGAACGGGGGCAGATCGACATCGTCGTCAAATCCTTCGGGTCCCTCGGCCTTACGAAGCTCAAGAGCCTCGTCCAGCCGTCGAAGGCGGCGAAGGCCTGGCGTGGCGCCCGGGCTCTGGTCGCCGCGGGATTCAGGACGGCGCCGCCCATCGCTTATCTCGAGCGGAGGACCGGCGGCTTCGTCTCCGAGAGCTTCTTCGTCGCCGGGCGGCTGGCCGGCCCGCTCGAAATCCGCGGCCTCCTCCGCGAGCTTCCCCGCGAGAAGCTCGAGCCGCTCCTCGCGGCCCTCGCCGGAGAGCTGGCCCGGGTCCACGCCGCCGGCCTCCTCCACCGCGACCTTTCGGACGGGAACATCCTCGTCGAGGGACGAGCCTTCGGCTCGCCACTCGCCCGTGGATATAAGCCACGGGCGAGTACGGCGGAAGTGGACCCCCAGGCAAAACCCGGGGCCCCGGACGCCGTCGAGTCGGACGGGCCCGCGTTCCGGTTTTTCTTCCTCGACACGAACCGCATCCGCGTCCGGCGGAGGATCGGCGCCTCAGCGCGGGCGAGGAACCTCGTCCGGCTCGGCGTTCCCCCCGATCTCCGGCTTTTCTTCCTGAAGCGCTATGCGGCCGCCGCAGGCCGGCCCCTGAGTTTCGGCTTCGCGCTCTGGTACGGCCTCGCCAAGGGGACGTTCGCCGGCTGGATCGGGCTCAAGAAGAAGCTCCGGTTCAAGACCCTGGCCCGGAAGCTCAAAATCCAATGAGATTCAAATTCGCCTGGAACGAGTCCGCCGACCAGCCGCATAACGTCGCCCCGCGCTCCGAGCGGACGCGCCACCACGTCCGGCATTGGCGGACGTATTTCACAATGATCTGGGCGGATATCCTCTGTGGCGTTCCGGCGCTCTTCCGCTACCGCCGGCTGCGCCGGACGATGTTCCGCCGGCCGGTCGCGATCGGGCGGGGGATGTTCGCCGTGGCGGTCTCGCCCCGACCGGGACGCAACGAGGAGCTCCTCACCCTGCTCGAGGAAACCGGCGTCCGGGAGACGCTCCTCCGCATCCCGTCCTGGGAGAGGGACAAGCTGGACGAATACGAAGCGTTCGCCCGGCTCGTCCGGTCGCGCGGCATCGGCCTCACGATCGCCCTCCTCCAGCGCCGGGAGGACGTCTTCGAAGCGGCCGCCTGGGCGCGTTTCGTGGAGGACGTGTTCGCCCGCTTCAGCCCGGTCTGCCGCTATTTCGAGATCGGCCACGCCTGGAACCGGACCAAATGGGGCGTCTGGGATTACACCGAGTATCTCGCCCTGGCCCGGCCGGCGTTCGCCCTTCGAGAGAAATACGGGGTCAGACTCGTCGGGCCGGCGGTGATCGATTTCGAGTTCCACCTCTATCCCCCGACGCTCCGGGCCCTTCCGTTCGACGTCTCGAGCTCGCTCCTCTATGTGGACCGCGTCGGGGCGCCCGAGAACGCCCAGTTCGGCTGGACGGCGGCCAAGAAAATCGCCCTGTTCAAGGCGGTCACGGACGCCTCCGCCCGCCGGCCGTGCAGCTGCTGGATTACGGAGGTCAACTGGCCGCTCGAGGGAACGGGCCCGTATTCGCCCGCGTCCGGAAAGCCCAACGTCACGGAGGAAGAGCAGGCCGATTACCTCGTCCGCTATTACATCATCGGCCTCGCCTCCGGGCTGATCGAGCGCATCTTCTGGTGGCAGCTCGTTGCGCCCGGCTACGGGCTGGTCGACAGCGGCGAGGAGCCTTGGCGGCGGCGCCCCGCTTGGTTCGCGCTCAAGACGATGGTCGGGCGACTCGCAGAAAGCGAATTCACGGGAAAAGAAACGGGACGGGCGGCGCGCAATGTGGAGATCTACCGCTTCCGGAAGGCGGGGAAGGACTTCGCCGTCTGCTGGACGAACGATAGCCCGCGGGAATTCGAGTTCGGCCGGCCGGTCGAGCGATTGACCGACCGGGACGGACGGGAGATCGCACCGGCGCGGGCTCCGGAACAGAGCGCCGGCCGGTGCCGCCGAGCAGCCCTGGCCAGCGGGCGGATCACGATCGGGAGGAGTCCGAAATATGTCGCCTTCAAATGATCGCGCCGGGAGCGGGCCCGGCCGCGGGTCGGACGGGAGCGGCGGGCCGGCGGGCCGGCCGGAAGCCTCGAAATTCAGCGAGGAGGGCGTCCGCGATTACGAGCGGCGGCGCTACCGCGGGATCGACCAGCGGATCGTCCACGCCCGCGAGACCCGCCTGATCCGCAAGTGCTTCGACCGCATCCGCGCCGCTCGGGGGGTGCCCGAGGGGGGCGCCGCCGTCCTCGATCTGCCCTGCGGCTACGGCCGGTTCACGGACCTTCTCCGTGCCTACGCCGGACGGCTGGTCGCGAGCGATCTTTCGTTCGAGATGGTCCGGCGGGCGGTCCACCGGCCCGGGCCCGCTGTCGCGGCGGGAACGGGCAGGGCTGCGGCGGGCGGTGGTGCGGCGGCGGCGCGCGCGGAACGGTCGGTGGGCGCGGTCGCGAACGCCAAGCAGGGGCTGCCGTTCAAGGCGGACGTGTTTGACGTCGTGTTTTCGGTTCGGTTCTTCCACCACGTCCACGACTCCCTCGACCGCGGGCGGATTCTTGGCGAATTCCATCGCGCGACGGCCGGCTGGGCGATCGTGTCCTTCTACCGGATGAACGGCCTGCACGGGCTCCAGCGCCGGCTGCGCCGCAAATTCCACAAGAGCCGGACCCATATCAAGATGATCGAGCCGGGGACGTTCGAGAAGGAGGCGGCCGCCGCCGGATTCGAGGTCGTGCGCGTGTTCCCGCTCTTCCGCGGGATCCATGCCTATCACCTGGCGCTGCTCAGGAAAAAGGACAGTGTGTCATTGCGGGCGACCGAAGGGAGCGAAGCAATCCCCCCTGCGGTCGGATGAGATCCCTCGCTACGCTCGGGATGACACGGCTCGCAATCCCCCCTCGGCGTGTCATCCCGAGCGTAGCGAGGGATCCCCTCTTCTTTAGGAGGGGATTGCCGCGTCACATTGCAAGAGCAATGTTCCTCGCAATGACGATTATCAAAACTTTATCTTAATGCCCGCCCGGATCGACAAGCCAGAGAAATCGACCTTGGCTTTGCGCGCATTCTCCACGCCCGCTTCCGCCGGCACCTTGTTGCGGATGAAGGTCAACGGGTAGCTCGTCTGGTTCGATGTCCGGGCGTCGTAAGCGTAGAGCTTTCCCTCTTCCGTGACGGTCCCGGCGGCCGTCGAATCTATGTAAGTCCCCGTACCCTCGAACGTCGTAATTGTAGCGAATTGCCCCGTCGTTTCGATGACGAAGGTCAGCGCGCCGCTCACGGCCCATTCCAGGCCCAGGCCGCCCCAGAGGCCGAGCCCCTGGCCGGTCGCTTCGCCCTGCCATTCCTGCCAGAACGTGTCGTGCTCGTAGCGGTAAAAATAACTGGCCTTGGCGAAATAATAGGACGCGCCGAGCCGGACATAGATGAATTCGACGGGATAGAACGTCATGCCCAGCTTGATGGGAAGCCCCCGGAAGCCGGGCTTGGCCGTGAACTTGTCGGTGAATCCGCTTTTCGCATAGGAGACGAGGGTCTCCTTCGAGCATTGGTGGAATTCGGCGCCGGCGGTGATGAAGAGCCCGCTTGCGATCGGGAAGGCGAGCTCGCCGCCGAAGAGCAGGCTCAATTTGGCGGGCGCCACCGGGATGTCGCCCGCCGCGCCGATCGTCGCGGCATAGAAGTCGGCCAGCCCCTGCGCCCCGGTGTTCAGGTCGCCGCCGACGGCCAAGTTCGCCCCCCCGAACAGGAGCAAGGCGATCCGGCTCTTACCGGTCGGGCCCGCGTCCTCCACGGTCCGCGCGGGCGGCTTCGCCTCGACCCGTTCCGGTCGTTGGACGGGCGGCCGGACCGGTTCCTTTTTCGCCGGCGGCTCCGCGATCCGCGGCCGGACTTCCCGCCCCGGAACGTCCTCAAGCGGCATCACGAGACTTTCATGGACGTAGCCCGAAGTCGCCCCGCCCTCGCTGGGATCGAGCTTGACCAAGTACCACTCGCCCTCCTGGCGGATCGCCTCGAGGATTTCACCCTGGGGGAACTGGCGGATGATGACGCTTCCGATCGAGGGCTTCTGGCGGATGTTGGCCAGCTCGGCCGTCACTTTGATCTTGATCGGTGCTGCCGTGAGCGCAGCGGCGGCGCCTGCCAGAAGAAAGAGGCCCATCAGAAAAACGGATAGCGGAATAAATTTCTTGTTCATCACGGGTTCCCTTTTTATTTCCTGGGAAATTATAGCATGAGCAGAGTGTCGTTGCGAGGACCGCCAAGAGTGGGACGAAGCGACCCGGCCCGGCGGGTCGTCCCGAGCGCAGCGAGGGACCCCCTTCGCCCTCAGGGGATCCCTCGCTACGCTCGGGATGACAGCTTACCGCAGGGGGGTCGCCACGTCGCCCCGCAGGAGCGGGACTCCTCGCGACGACATTCATTTCCCTTCAGTCCCGCCGCGGCCCGGGGAAAAAGAACCGGACGCCGACCGAGATCTGGAAAAACGAGGGGTCGATCCTCAGGGACGAGGTCTTCTGCCCGGCCGCCCGGGCTGCGTCCCCCGTGAAATTCCAGCCGGCGATCTTGCCGTCGAGGCCGTTGTAGACGCCGGGCGTCCAGTCCCAGGCGAAAGTCTTCGCCGGGCAGAGAAAATAGTGGGCTTCGATCGAGAGAGCCGCGTTCTTGGCGATCGCAACGTCGAGCCCGGCGCCCAGGTTCGCGCCGACCGCGATCCAGGTCGTGTCCGCGACGGAAATCGGGACCTGGAGGATGTCGAGCTTTTCGTCCGCCAGGACCGGGAGGGGAGGATCCCCGGCGCCCGCCTTCCAGACGGGCTCGACGGCCTCGATCCCGGCCGGCACCTCGGCCATGAATGCGTTGAGGAACAAGGTGAGCCCGCCCGAGACGCGCCCCCGGACCGTTTCGCCCCGGCTTCTCACCGTCAAATTCAGGAAAAGCGGCACCGCCGTGATCTCTCCGCTTCCACCCCAGGAGACCTGGCGGCTCGCGGGAGCGTCCCGAAAAGCCTCGAGGCGGAAGACGCTGCCGCCCGTAATTGCGGATTTCAGATAGCCGAAGCCGGCCTGGATTCCGAACGCCGGAGTCAGGTAGAACGTGCACGACCCGCCGACGAGAACGGCCGCCGCGGAATCGAGGGTGATCGTGTCCGAAGCGCTGAGGCGCGTATAAAACGCGGTGGCGCTTTCCCGGAGAAAGGTCGACGTCCCGCCGGCCCGGGACCGCCCATATCCGCCGGACAGCGCGATTTCGAAGCGGTTCCAGGTGGGGGGCTCCGCGGCGGCCGACCCGGTCAACCCGGTTGTCGCGGACGACTCGGTCGTCAAAGACGACCTGGTCGTCGCAGACGTCGCAGACGTCGCAGACGTCGCGCACCACACCGCCGCGATCAACGCGAGCGCGGATCTCTTCATAGCGACATTTTGATGCCGAGGGTGATCCTCAGGGAGGAGGCGCGGACGGCGATGGCCGTCGTCTTGCCCGCCGCGTAGTCGGCGTTCACTTCGGTGAACGGCCAGTCGGGGAGCTCGTCCAGGACCCCGGTATAAGTCCCGGGGGCCCAGACCCAGGACAGCTCTTTGGCCGGGCAGCTGAAATAGCGGATGTCGGCGGTCAGGGCCCATTTGTCCGAGAACCGGTAATCCGCCCCGCCGCCGATGTCGAAGCCGAACCCGACCCAGGACTGCGCGGGGACCGAAACGGCGACCGGCAAGGCATCGACTTTCTGAATGACGGTCTCTACCCAGTTGGGGGGGATGTAGGTCAAGACCTTGGATACGTCCGAGACGCCGAACCCAGCCGTGGATTGGGCCTCGAATCCGTTGAAAAACAGGGTCGGACCGGCCGAAATGGTGGCGTCCCAGCGCGGCTTCCGCCATTTGTAGAGCACGTTCAGGCTCAGGGGGACGCTTCGCAGCCGCCCCGTGCCTTCCCATGTCCGGCTCATCGTCACGGTCGCCCCGCCCTTCCAAGTGTAGGTGAAATTGAACGTCGACGTGTCCGGAACGCTGAGCGAGTAAATGCCGAGGCCCATCTGGACGCCCAGGTTTTCCTTGAGGAAATAGGAGGCGAATCCCTGGCAGGAGAAGACGCTCGACGACGCGGGCGTGAACGTATTTTCGTCAATGACTTTTGAGAGGAGCTCCTGTGTCCACACGTCCCTGTAAAGGGAGGTGTCCGTGCCCCGGGGGAACGAGAGCCCGAGCGTCAGGCTGAATTCGTATTTCCGGGGCCGATCGGGTTGGGCGAAGGCGGAGGCCGCTAGGAGCGAAGCCAGGGCCAGGGCGGCGCCGAGGTTTCTCAATGCGGACCTCCGAACGACGGTTCGAACCAAGATTATCCTTATAGCATGATACATGTACATGATTGCCTCTTCCGTTGCAAGGCGGGAAGACGGGTGAGAGGGCGGCGCGGCTCCCGCCCCAGTCGCTCTCGCGGCTCACCCACAAACCGCGGGTCCCCGCCGCTTCGAGCGACCGGGGCTCGCGCCGCGCCGGCGCCTGGGACCATGCGCGGCTTTAGCCCTAATCGCTCTCGCGGCTCACCCATCTTCGAAGGGTCCCCGCCGCTTCGAGCGACAAGGGCACCGCCGCGCCGCCGATCGCCGACTTGAACAGGGGAAAGAATTCGTGATACCTTATCATCCAGGGAGTCGAACATGATACATCGGACACGGGGTGGATTTTTGACTGTTGTCGCCTTGGCGCTCGCTGCTATCCTCTTAGCGGCCTCGGGCTTCGCCGTCGGCTCGGTTGTGGCAGACGTCGCAGACGCCGCCAAAGGGCCCAAGATCGTCTTCGCCAAGGATGCCTATGACTTCGGCAAGATCAAACAGGGCGACGAGCCCGCCTATGAGTTCGTCTTCAAGAACGAGGGCGACGCCCTCCTGACCATCAAGAACGTCGAAACCTCCTGCGGTTGCACGGCGGCGCTCGTCTCCGAAAAGAAGGTCGAGCCCGGCAAGTCGGGCAAGATCAAGGTCACCTTCAGCTCGCGGGGATATTCGGGCGAGGTGACGAAACACATCTACGTCGACTCCGACGATCCCCTCGCGCCCCGCCTCCAGCTCAAGATCTCGGCCGCCGTGGACGTCCCGCCCCAGCCGCGCATCGACCTCGACAAGTATACCTACGACGCAGGCCTCCTGGTGGAAGGCGACGCGCTCCAGGCCCAGGTCACGGTCAAGAACCGGGGCGAGCTCGAGCTCCGGTTCGAGTGCGAGCTCGCGAAAGCGGCCTTCTCGGTCGGCGGCAAGCCGGCCAAATTCCCGATCAAGGTCGCGGCCGGCAAGGAGGTGGTTGTCGAGATCTCCCTGGGCCTGGCCAACCGTATCGGAATGGTCCGCGAATTCGTTTTATTCAAGACAAACGACCCCCTGCGCTCCACGATCTCGATGAACCTCAACGGCTACCTCGTGACCCGCGACCAGTTGAAGAAGCTCTTCGACAAGTACAAAAATATCATTAAATAGTCCCTCGTTTCCCCGGTGCTGAGGCCGGAACGCTTTTCACGGGCGGGACCGTCCTCCTGGGAAAATAAATCCCCCTCGGCCGTCTATTCCCTGATCGGACTTGAGTTTGGCGCGGCGCGAGCCCCCGTCGCTCGAAGCGGCGGGGGCCCACGGTTTGGGGGTGAGCCGCGAGAGCGATGGGGGGCGGGAGCCGCGCCTAAGGGTCGAACATGGACCAGGCGCGGCGCGAGCCCCGGTCGCTCGAAGCGGCGGGGGCCCACGGTTT
>Ga0209226_10000037_pt1 | contig 95559 bp, 70 predicted proteins | sample BarGraNGADG00212_2_FD_184497 | JGI IMG/M metagenome (GOLD analysis project Ga0209226, IMG submission 184497) | Arctic peat soil microbial communities from Barrow, Alaska, USA - Barrow Graham LP Ref core NGADG0011-212 (SPAdes) (version 2) | ecosystem: Environmental > Terrestrial > Soil >...
GAAATTCTAAAAAAGTTAATGGATACAAATCCATGAAAACTACTTTGCCTACAGGAAAAGAAATACCAGAATGAAGCGCTACTCCCAACAAAGAACCAGCTGCCAATATGTGATACTCAGCGGCATCATCCTGAAAATACTTTAAAGCAGTTATTGCTTCGGGAACAGCCTGTATTTCATCGAAAATCAATAATGTGTTCTCAGCATGTATGGTTAAGCCGGATTCAGCCTGTAACGCTACGATTACTCTTTTTATGTCAAAATCATCGGTAAACAGGGCTTTTAATCGTTTGTTTTTCTCGAAATTAAAATAAACCGTTTGATCATACTGTGTATTACCAAATTCTTTCATCAACCATGTTTTGCCAACCTGTCTTGCACCCCTTATGATGTACAATTATTCAAATGACTATTTGATTATTTATACATTTTTTCAAATGACAATTTGAATGCAAGTGGTGAGCGGTGAGCGGTGAGAGGTGAGAGGTGAGAGGTGAGTGATGAGAGTTGAGCGTATCCATTTTTTCAACTTTAGGCACTCCAAACTATAGCTCACTTTAGGCACTTTTTAATATCTTTGAAGGCAAAATTATTTCTTATGTTAAAATACAGAGGTAAAAAAAAATTAATCACAATTCTTTTATTCGTTATTATTTTATCAGGCATAATATTTCTTCCGGTAATCTATTCACTTTCAGTCCACCTTTCAAAAACTGACAGAGTGAATGCAAATATTCTCTTAGTCGAAGGATGGCTTCCACCTAATGAAATTGAGATGGCTTATAACGAGTTTCAAAAAAATGGTTATGAGTATATTATTACTACCGGGCTTAAATTTGCTACTGATTATTATATGCTTTCAGAGAACGGATACCTGATCTTTTATCCCAAAAGAAAGATTTCTCTGGATAATGAAATACCTGCGCATGTAATTGAAATAGATGGATATAGTGAGTTAGAAGGTGAAAATTCAGCTCGGTTTAATGTTTATGTTAATGACTCCCTGGTTGCTGAGTTCTTAGCTGGCAAAAAGAAAAGAAAATATGCGATTACCTGGGAAGGAAAATTAACAGATATTGATTCTATAATGGTCCAATTTGTAAACGACGGTGTAGGCGATTACGGAGATAGAAATTTGTATGTTAAAGAGATTATTATTGATCATAAAACTAAGATTCCGTATCAGAATAACTCTGAATATGACATCGGAGCTTTGGATGGTAAGAGAAGGATTGTCAACAATTTCAATTCGAACGCTGAGTCAGCAAGGAACAGACTATTGTCAATGGGTATAGATTCATCTTTAATAATAGCTGTTCCGGGCAAAAGAGTTAAAATTAACAGAACTCTTACAAGCGCTTTAGCATTTCGTGATTGGCTTAAAACATCAGATATTGATATTAAAGGAATAAATATAATAAGTATGGGAACCCACACCAGAAGAACCTGGATGACTTACAATAAGATTCTGCATAAAAAATATGACATTGGAATTATTTCACTTCCGGATTATAAAGAACGTTATTCTATGAAATATAAAGTTCTGAAAACATTACGGGAGACGATTGGGATTATCTATTATTGGGTGATTCTGTTGCCATACTAATTATCGTAAAATCCACCCTCCTGTTCAACTTTCTATCCTTCGCTAAAATATTAGATGCAATTGGCCTGATTCCGCCAAAACCCCTCGCAATCAAACGTTTGCTTTCTATGCCTTTATCTATCAGATATTTAGAGATAATCTGAGAATAATTTTGAGATAACACAATTTTGGCTTCAGGTATTCCTAAATTATCAGTATGAACTCCAATCTCAAGCCTGATAGTCGGGTATTTACTCATCAGCTTTGCAATCTGATCAAGCAGGAGATATGCACTTGAAGTAAGCCTGTTATTTCTGTCGAAATAGATGTCAGTCTGGATACCAAATATTTTCTTTAGATTATTAAGTTCCTTCTCTGCCGGATTTGTAAGAACCTCAATTTTCACTGTTGCATCTTTAAAACCATAACCTGAAATTTCTTTGTATGAAGTATAAGTAGCCATCAGACTTATCTGTTGGTCAATTATATACCTGTATACACCTGATACCTGGTTATAAATCTCCCTGACATTATACTTTTTTGGGACTTTGCTGAAAATAGTGCTATTTAAGGCAATTCTGTTAACTGATGACATTATTTCAACCTGAAACAAAGCATCCTTCTTAAATTCTGATTCTGCAGAGTAAACCTGTCTTTTTAATGCATTACTATAATTCTTAATATCCGGTAGCTTAACCTTTCCAGAAGCTTTTATGGCATTGACTGACCCCTTTTCACTCTGAGCACCATAAACCACCATTTTCTTCGTAACACCTGTCTTATGAATATTGCCGGTGGAGTCAGATTTGAGGGTCAATCCGAGATTAACATTATACTCTCCCTTTTCATTAAATATGTGTTTTACACTCTCAGCCTGTAACCTGGTTCCATCTCCAAAGTCCCAGGCATAGGATAAGATTTTATAGCCAGGCTGATACGATTTAATTCCGTCAAAACCTATCAAATCTCCCATAACAACTGCATCTGGTGAATTAATGTAAGGTTGTTCAAAATCCCTGAGTTTCAAATTGTAAGAAAGTTTTGAGAAAAAGAGCTTTCCGGTAGTTCTGTCAATAATATCCAGTTTTACATAATAATTTCCGGGACCCGGAAAACAATGCTTTACAACTGCTCCTGAAGCTTTCTTACTATCGCCAAAATCCCAGACATACTTAAGATTCATTGTATCAACAACAATATCTCCGCTGTCGCTGAACAAGAAGCAGTATTGATTTTCTCTCTGGACATTTGTATAAAAGATCTGTGGAAAATTTGTTTTGAAATGGAATATATCAGCTGTTTTGTTTCTGGTTGATGAAAAATATCCCTGAGAAATGAGGGAATCAGTAACTATTCCGAAATCATCAAATTGCGAGTTAATGGGGGCATCGAGCCGGACTGGAGGAAGCCAATCCCTACCTGACAACCTTGAAAAGAAAATATCCATCCCTCCCAGTCCAGGATGGCCATCTGAGGAGAAGAACAATTCCCCTGAAGGATTTATAAAAGGATAGCCTTCGTTTCCGGCTGTATTGATTACAGGTCCTAAATTAACAGGATCATCCCAGTAACCTGATTTCCATATGCTGTAATATAGATCGAATCCTCCCAGTCCCCCCGGTTTGTCAGTGGCAAAGTATAATCTCTTTCCATCAGATGAAAGCCATGGAGTGATAACATTGTACCATTCATTATTGAATCTCAGTTCGCGAATCTTTGTCCATTTCCCGTCAACTAGTACTGCACTGAAAAGACCACGTTTATTCCTTTTACTGGAGATCTCCTTTCTGCTGCTGTTAACTTCAAGATTTCTGGAATAGTAAACAGTATCACCGGTACTGCTGAATGTCACGGGTCCGTCATTTAACTTAGTAGTCAGATCTTTAGACAATAATCTTGCACTCTGCCACTTAGCTTTTCCGGAAGTATCGATATAATTAATCTTAAAAAGCCTCTTACCCCTGGTATTCCGGTTTGTACAGAAGACTATACCGTTTTTATAAAAAACAGGAGAGAATTCGTCGTATTTCGGAGAACTGAAAGGGGCGAGTTTTATGGTGTAGGTTTCCTGTTGGGCTGAAACCAGTGCTGGAATAAATAATGCTATTATTATGCTTGTTAAATATCTTAAAATCATTAGTTTATAAAAATAATACTGCTTTACTAGATTATATTTATTCCTTCCTTTAACAACCCCCTAAATCCCCCAAATGGGGGACTTTTAGTTTTTAATAGCCCCCCAATTGGGGGGTTGGGGGGTTGATTTCGCAAGAGGTTGTATCTTAAGTTTCGCTCTCTCCCAGGTGTGCTTCCGCCCCGTCAGTCACATGGAAATGAACCAACAAATCATCATAAAAATACCCTTCTGTCAAAATTAAAAATGTTTAAAAGTAACCTTTCTAATCTCTCCAGAAGATATGCCTAAAAAGCGAAGATAATTAAAAAAACATTAAACAAAATTATATTTGACCCACTGCCTTTAATCGTCCACAAGAGCCAATATTTATTAATATGAGTGTCGGTATTCATACATAAAAGATCATTTATTCATTCATTACCCGGGGAGATTCCTCATTTCGCCTTACAATTTCTTTGTGTATTTATCAGGTTTTCAATGGCTTCATTCGGAATGACATGTTAGTTTTTAGACACGAGGGAAGGAAAAAGCGTTGATTCGCCGTATAAATAGTTTTTTCACCGACTGTATTTCTGACGGCGAATCAACGCTTTTTCCTTCCCTTCCTATACCTTAAAAACATTGTCATTCCGAATTCAGTCACCTTTTTGAAATCCCGGTCGTATTGAAGAACCTGGGAAAGGTGGATGAATGAGGAATCTTATGGTGCCTTTACAGAATCTTTAAAGAGTATTCATTCGAAGCTATTGATCTCATCGCACTTATAATGTGCATTTTATAAAATATTATCATTCCAGATATCCCAGGCTCTCTCTGCCTGAGAATGAAGCATTTTTATTCCGCTAATGATTGTGCATCCCCGCTCCTTCCCCATCATGAGAAAAGAGGTAAGTTCAGGGTTATAAACAAGATCAAACAGAATATGATTTTTATTCAGCAAATTATAATCCAGATCTGGCTTGGTTTCGATATCAGGAAACATCCCAAGTGGAGTTGTATTTACTATTATCTGAGTATTATTAATGAGTTTAAAATCTATATCCGAATAAGTTATAACACCTGGTTTTTTGATTCTTGAAATATTGACAACTTTTAATCCGAAGCGCTTCAGTACATGACTAACCGCACGCGAACTGCCGCCTGTTCCAAGCACTATAGCCTGATTTACATCACTATTAATATATGGAATGAGAGAATCTCTTATCCCAGTTACATCACTATTATAACCGTATAATTTTATTTCACCCGCTATTCTTTTTATTTTCAATACATTAACTGCACCAATCTCTTTAGCTTCAGGTTCAATTACATCTAAAAATCTGATCACCACCGACTTATAAGGAATAGTTACATTAAGTCCGCACAATTCAGTTTCTGATGCAATAAGACTTTCAAGTTGAAGAATATCTGTAAGGGGGTAATTCTCATAAATACAATCTGTTATATGCTCATTAAGAAACTTTTCAGCAAAGTACTTTTTTGAGAATGAATGTCCGAGAGGATATCCAATGAGACCAAATTTTCTCATTTTCAGGAATTATTTGTAAGATACACAGACATTTAAAAACTGATTATCACTACTGTTTCAGATTATCAGGGAGGAACTGAAAGAAAGTATCACCACGTAAGCCAAGGCGCAGTGTTTCGAGAGGAATAATCTCAAATGGAGCAATATTGCCAAGGTTCACGTTTGCACCAAAGTGCTTAATAAACCAGGCCTGCTGCGATTTCAAAGGAGCTTCCCAGATTACATTATCAAGTTTAACATGTTCAGCTATCCCTGTTATTATCTTATTATTAATTGAGCCATCCTCATTATAAATACCTGTGGTACCTGACTCCCTGGCTTCGGCAATGACTTTAACCGAACCGGCAATGAGTTCGGATTTCATCATATCTACCCATTCCTCCGGGGAATAAACAACATCCTTTTTCTTTGAGCCGACTTCAGAAATTACAGTTCCCCTTTCAGCTAACCGGCTGATATATTCCAGTTTTCTTTTGTGTTCAATGTCGAATGATCCATCAGAAACTTCAACAAGATCAATTTCATTTTTATCCAGAAATTCAACAAACTCACGGAACATATCCCTGACGATGAATGCTTCAAAGAGAGTTCCTCCGAAGTATGGCATCACGCCTGCTTTTTTATATATAGCAACCTTCTTTTCAAACCCGGGTGTAACCAGAGATGTTCCAAAGCCAAGTTTAACATAATCAGTATATTCACTTCCAACTGACATAAAGTCTTCAGCTTCTCTGATACTAAGACCTTTGTCCATTACCATTGTTAATCCGGAATTTCTGGGTTTTGCCGGTCTTACCGGAATATAAGGAAGAGCTACTTTCATATTAATAATATTCTTGTTATAAATTAATCTTCGGGATTTGTCCCCTTTAGAAGTTTTTTTATCTTCCTGGTAAAGAGGTCGCGCTGGAAAATATCTTCAAAGTCCATAAATAATTCCTTGTCCATATTGTATGCCAGTGAGAGGTGCTTAAAGGCTTTTTCATGGCTTCCCGTTTGAAGATAAAATGAGGCAAGAAGATAGTTTATTCCAGGCACATCTCCGGTAATTTTATAAGCATGTTCCAGGTATGGGAGGGCTTTTGATAAAAGATTCTCTTTAAGTATGATCTTTCCCAGATCGGCCCATATTTCATCATAATAAGCATCTAGCTTAAGAGCTTCTCTGAAACATCGCATTGCAGCTTTTTTCTCACCTTTGTTATAATGAGCCTTACCCAGCAGGTACCAGATTTCCGGGTTTTCATCATCCAGACGAACGGCTTTTCTGAAAAAGATCAGACTGTCATCAGTATTTCCTGTATTAAGCGCAATTATACCCAATCCAAACCAGGGATCAGCAAAATCAGGAGCCAGTTCGATTGCTTCCTGATAATATTTCCGGGCCATCGATATCTCACCAGTCTTCTCATAACATTCAGCAAGATAAGTCATTGCCTCGAAACTATCAGGTTCATTTTCAAGATATTCATGATAGACAGGGATAGCTTCTTCGTACCTTTCAACATTGCTTAGAATATTCCCTTTATTAAAAAGGGCAAATGTATTCTGAGAATTAATGGCCAGAGCGTAATCATAGGCCTCCATTGCATTCTCGTACGATTCCAGCTTATTGTAAATTATTCCAAGGTTGTACCACGCACTGTCAGAAAATGGTTCATCTTCAATATATTCGAGATAATACTTTATACTGTTTTCGAAATCCTCTATCTTCTCGTAGGCATAGGCAAGATCGTAAAGGTGAGCTTTGAACTCAGGCTCCAATTCAATTAAACGTATCAGATAAGGAATAAGATGGTCATAATAATTCAGGTTTTGCAAAACAGACGTAATTGCAAAAAGTATGTTTTCAATATCCTCAGAATCGAGAGTCAAAGAAAAATCAAACATTTTTTTTGCACCCTGAATATCTCCCAGCATCCCTAAGGCTGTCCCTTTGGCTATATATACCTCATGGTTTCCCGGTTCAATGTTTTCCAGTTTTTTAAGTATCCTGAGAGCTTCCACAGCCCTTCCCTTATCAAGTAAGACCCTGGCTTTCCGTAATTGAATAGATACTGAGTTAGGATGTTGTTCGCTTGCTAATGTTGCTGCTTCGAAGGCTTTAAGAGAGTTATTGCTCTCGATATAGTAATCTATAATAGTCTCAAATTCAATAACGTCAAAAAAATAGTTCTCATTATTTTTCCTCATTCTCTCAAACTTCTGCACTGCATGTTTCACATCTTCCTCATAGGAAAACCCGAACTTGTCATCTTCCATCTCTCACAAAAATATGGTTACAAAATTAACACTATTTTTAATAAGGCAGATTACATAAATATCCAATTATAAACATTTTAACATTTTTTTAAACAGTTAATATTCAATACTATAATGCTAACCAAATGAATAATCATTATTTTTACTGACATAACGCAACCTAATAAGACAAATAATCATCTATTATTTGTACAACGGAATATATTTTAAATATTATACCCTATTTATCCTAAAATTAACCTAAATCCTACCTTTGAATAACCGGGCAATCGTCCGGTTTTTCATTTTATGTTAGTATATTTGTAATTGTTCATTCCATAAAATACACATCTATGAAAAAATCAGCATATAGAAAAACTATAGCATTGATATTTAGTGTGGTATTAATTATAATCTGTTCTACCGGTTGTTCAAAAAAGGAGAATCCCATAAAATTTCCTCAGGGTTCTTTTCCTGATACAGTGATAAACCTTGCAAGTATTAACTCCCCATTTGACGATTATAACAGCGCTTTGTTATACCAGTTAGCAGGCTCCAATCCTATAATATTTTCAAGCAACAGGAACAGTTCCGGCGGCCAGTTCGATCTGGTACAGGCAAATATTGCATTTACGTTTGATCAAACCAACGGCGCATTCGAACAAGTCGCTTCTATTACCGCTGATCCATTTCTCAATAAACTAATTAATAAAGCAATAACTCCGGGAAACGATTTCGGTCCATATCGATTTTACAGCCCGATAGATGGTTATGAGTATCTGTTGCTTTCATCAGTTAACAGCCTGGGAAATCTCGATCTGGTCTATCTTAGAAACCGTCCGGTGAATGGGTCTATCCTGCCTGATGTTGAGGGCCCATTTCCTATAAAACTTCTGAATACAAGTTTTGATGATGGTTATTTATGTCTTGATACCAATTTAGATACTCTGTCTTCTACATATTCAGTGTATTTTACTTCAAACAGGAATGGAAATTTTGATATTTTTCAGGAGAAAAGACCCTCTCAAAAAGATTTTGCATCATGGTTTAATCTTGACTTTAAAGCATCTGCAGTTGTAGACAGTGTAAATAGTTCCAGTGATGATAAATGCCCTTTTGTCTATAAAAAAGTAATGGTTTTCACTTCCAACAGACCCGGTGGATTAGGGGGATACGATCTATATTATTCAATTCTCAGAAATAGTAAATGGAGTTCTCCAATAAATTTTGGCCCGGGTATAAATAGTTCTTCGGATGAATACCGACCGGTTATCGGGAATCTGACTGATTTTACAAATTCTTATCTGATTTTCTCCTCAAACAGACCCGGGGGAAAAGGAGGGTATGATCTCTATTTTACAGGGGTAGATTTTCCTAAATAGTGGAAAATTAATCACAAATCCGGGATCAGGCTTTTGTTGCAGCCATGAGTGTGTTCCGCAACAGCGAAACCCTTGTCATGGGGCCTACACCACCAGGGACGGGTGTTATATAGGAACATTTCGGTGCCACATTTTCAAAATCCACATCACCAATAAGTTTGAAACCCGATTTCGTTTCGCTGCTTTTTATACGGGTTGTACCAACATCGATAACAACTGCTCCAACCTTTACCATATCTTCCGTTACGAAAGAAGGAGAACCAATAGCTGCAATTATTATATCAGCCTGTTTTACAATCTCCTTTATATTTTTTGTACGGCTATGAACGACAGTTACACTGGCATCCATCCCTTTTTGAGAAAGAAGAATACTTACCGGTCTGCCAACAATATTACTGCGACCAATTACAACACAATTCTTTCCAGCGGTCTCAATCCGGTATCTTTTTATAAGTTCAACAATTCCATACGGTGTTGCAGGCAGATAACCGGGAAGACCGATCATCATTCTTCCAAGATTTACAGGGTGGAAGCCATCTGCATCTTTTTCCGGGTCTATTGCTTCAATAACTCTATTCTCTGAAATATGAGAAGGTAAGGGTAACTGAACAATAAAACCATCCACATCTGCATCATTATTGAGCTCGTAAATTTTGTCAAGCAAGACCTCTTCGGTAACATCATTCGCTAATCTAATAAGAGATGATTTAAAGCCAACTTCTTTACAATCAGTTACTTTATTTGCAACATAAGTTTCACTGGAACCATTATTACCAACAAGAATCGCAGCCAGGTGAGGTATTTTTTTCCCTTCAACACTGAGTTTTGCAACTTCTTCTGCAATCTCATGCCTGATCTCAGATGCTATCTTTTTACCATCAATTATTGTATACATCTCACAGATTATTTTTTACCCATAAGTCTGGCAACATTACCTCCTTTAGTCATCATTTTCATCATCTTTCTTGTTTCATCGAACTGCTTCAGAAGTTTGTTTACTTCCTGCACACTAGTTCCGCTTCCTATAGCGATTCGTTTACGCCGGCTCCCATTAAGCACAACAGGATTAACTCTCTCTTCCGGAGTCATGCTTTTAATAATGGCTTCTATCCCCTTAAATGCGTTATCATCAATATCCATATCCTTCACAGCTTTTCCAACACCGGGTATCATGGCCATCAGGTCCTTAACATTCCCCATTTTCTTTATTTGCTGTATCTGAGTAATAAAATCATTGAAGTCGAACTGATCCTTCGCTATTTTTTTCTGAAGTTTTCTGGCTTCTTCTGTGTCAAATTGCTCCTGTGCCTTTTCAACAAGAGAAACAATATCCCCCATGCCCAGAATTCTATCGGCCATTCTTTCAGGATAGAAAAGATCAATAGCATCCATCTTCTCTCCGGAACTGACAAACTTAATAGGTTTATTTACAACCGATTTAATCGAAAGAGCTGCTCCACCCCTGGAGTCACCATCGAGTTTAGTAAGCACAACTCCATCAAAGTCAAGTCTTTCATTAAAGTCTTTTGCGGTATTTACGGCATCCTGACCGGTCATTGAGTCAACAACGAAAAGGATTTCATGAGGATTTACAGCATCTTTAATTGATGCAATCTCCTTCATCATCTCTTCGTCAATTGCGAGTCGTCCTGCTGTATCAATAATTACGAGGTCGTTCCCTTTCAGTTTTGCCTCTTTTATAGCATTTCGGGCAATTAACACCGGGTTCATGTTCCCATCTTCAGTATAAACGGGAACTTCAACCTGTGCTCCTATTATTTTTAACTGTTCAATAGCAGCAGGTCTGTAAACGTCGCAGGCAACAAGCAAAGGATTTTTTCCTTTTTTGGTTTTTACCCATTTAGCAAGCTTACCGCTAAAAGTCGTTTTTCCTGATCCCTGAAGGCCAGCAATAAGAATAATTGATGGATTGATCTTAATATTGATGTCGGTTTTATCGCCACCCATAAGTTCAACCAATTCATCATGAACAATCTTAACCATCATCTGCGATGGGTTTATTGACTTAAGAACCTCCTGTCCAAGTGCTTTCTGCTTAACAGTATCAGTAAATTGCTTGGCAATTTTAAAGTTAACATCAGCATCGAGCAATGCCCGTCGCACCTCTTTAAGTGTTTCAGCAATATTTATCTCAGATATCCTGCCTTGTCCTTTAAGAAGTTTAAAGGATTTCTCCAGCCGTTCACTTAAATTTTCAAACATGTTGTTTCAAATAATAAGATTAATTATATAATTTTTGGGTCGGAAGACTGAAGACCGAAGCCGGAAGTAAGAAAGGATCTGAGTATTCAACTCTTCCGTCTTCTGACTTCCGTCTTCCAACTTACTTACATTCTTTCTGGCATTTCAATACCCAACAGCCACATTCCGGAATAAATAACTTCGCTTGTCAGTTTTGACAAAACAAGTCTGAAATTTCTCAGAGCCGGGTCATCTTCTCCAAGAATCGAAAAATCGTGATAGAACTGATTATATTCCCTGGAAAGTTCGTAGCAATAGTTAGCTAAAATAGCAGGACTATAGCCTGTTGCTGCAACAGAAACAGTTTCTGAAAACTTCCTCAATAGCTTAATAAGATCAATTTCCTTAGGTCCGGCATTAGCGCCAGCCAAAGCATTCAGATCGGTATGTATTCCAAGTTGCTCTGCTTTTCTGAAAACCGATTTTATACGTGTATAGGTATATTGAATAAATGGTCCGGTATTACCATTAAAATCAATAGATTCAACCGGGTTAAATGTCATGTTTTTTCTCGGATCCACCTTAAGAATATAGTATTTAAGAGCACCCAAACCTATTTTCCTGAAAATATCTTCTTTTTCTTCTGCAGAAAAATCAGAAAGTTTGCCCAGCTCTAATGAAACATCCCTTGCTGTTTCCTGCATCTCTTTTATAAGATCATCAGCATCAACGATTGTTCCTTCACGGGATTTCATTCTCCCCTCAGGAAGCTCCACCATACCATAAGAAAAATGAATCAACCCGTCAGACCAGGAATAACCCATTCTTTTCAAAATGGCTTTAAGCACCTGAAAATGATAGTTTTGCTCATTTCCAACAACATAAATATTTTTATCGAAATGATACTCATTAAACCGGTTTACCGCTGTTCCAAGATCCTGTGTCATGTAGACTGCGGTACCATCAGAACGAAGAAGAAGTTTTTGATCTAACCCTTCGGCTGTAAGATCAGCCCATATTGAACTGTCATCATTCTGATAAAGAATATTCTCTTTCAGTGCAGACAGGACAATATCTTTTCCAATTTTGTATGTCTCTGATTCATAGTAGATTTTATCGAAATCCACTCCCAGCTTTTTATATGTAACATCAAACCCTGCATAAACCCAGGTATTCATCATTTTCCAGAGGTCAACAACTTCATTGTCATCAGCTTCCCACTTCAGAAGCATATCTCTTGCTTCTGTCATCAGGGGTGCTGAATTTTTTGCCTCCTTCTCATCCATCCCTTGTGAGATAAGTTTCTCAACCTGAAGTTTATATTCCTTATCGAATAAAACATAATACTTTCCAACCAGATGATCACCCTTCATTCCTGAGGACTCAGGTGTCTCTCCATTTCCAAATTTCTGCCAGGCGAGCATTGATTTACATATATGAATGCCACGGTCATTTACAATATTTGTTTTTATAACCTTATGACCACACGCAGATAATATCCGGTACAATGAATAACCCAGAAGGTTGTTACGGATATGACCAAGATGCAATGGCTTATTTGTGTTTGGAGATGAGTATTCAACCAGAATTGTTTCAGGTTTTGAAACCAGACAATTCTCAAAATGAGTTTTCTCAGAAGCCATAACACCGAAGAATTCAACCCACCATGCATCTGAAATCTCAAGATTCAGGAACCCTTTTATAACATTAAAACCTGAAACGGCAGGAAAATTATCCACGAGATAATTTCCAATAGTTTCACCTGTTTTTTCTGGAGTATTTTTTGAGAATCTCAAGAGTGGAAACACAACCAGAGTGAAGTCTCCTTTAAAATCTTTTCTCGTTTCCTGTATCTGAATCAGGTCATCTGTAACGTCGCTGCTGTAAACAATTTTAACAGCTTCTTTTATCTTTTCTTTAAGAACAATCTCCATCTTTTTCGTTGCAAATTTCAGCCTGCAAAGATAACATTTTAATATATTGATATACAACAAAACATGATCAAAAAGGGATGTAAAATATCACTGAAAAATATTTGTATTTCTGCCAACAGATCAAAATATTTGACAATTGATCTGTTTTATTTGATAAAGAAGTAATCCGTAATTAAAAAGTTATTTTACTTTTGGCAAGAGATAATGTATTCTTTATACATAATAATATTAAGGGGTTAATACTTTGGAACTTAAAAGCTTATTCACAGAGCCGACTGTAAAGTCGCCACAGATTGATTTAAATCAACTTACTGGTGAACTTATTTTGTCAGGAAGATCTATACCTGAGAATGCCGCAGAACTTTATGAAGGTATTCTAAAATGGGTTAATGAATATATCAAAAATCCCAGGCATACAACCAATCTGAGATTAAATCTTGAATATTTCAACACTTCATCGTCTATATGGCTTGCGAAAATTGTCAAAGCTCTTTGTTCAATTAAGGATAGTGAATATACTTTGATGATTCACCTTTATTTTAACATTGAAGAGTATGATAGTATGCAAATTGAAGATCTTAAAGACGCCCTTAGTCCTATAATCGATATGATCGGTACTCCTACTGTTAGTCTGGGAATTAAAATTTATGGTTCTGATGACGATGGTGAGATTCTTAAAGAATCAATGGTTCTTATTTAGTCTTTTCTTCAAATATTTTCCTGTATTCCATTTTTTCTTCAATATTTTGGCATAACTTTAATTCGCCAATTTATTGTTAAACCAATGCGAACAGTATTCATTGTTTTGCTTTCAATATTCAGTATTATGGAAACATTTTCCCAAAATAATTCGACTGAAAGGCAACCTATTGCTGCCGGAAGATTCTATCCGGCTGACAAAGAGACTCTTACCAATGATGTTTCAAAGCTTTTCGAAAGCTGTAAAAAATCTCCTGAAGACTGGAAAGTAAGAGCAATTATTTGTCCCCATGCAGGTTATGTTTTCTCAGGTAAAATAGCAGCCGCCGCATATTCAGCTGTATCGAGGAGTTCGTCATATAAAAATATTTTCATCATTGGCTCCAGTCATGTGATGTTATTCAATGGAGCATCGGTATATAACTCCGGAGATTATCTGACACCACTGGGGAGGGTTATTGTTAATAAGGAAATTGCCAATAAACTGATAAGAGAAAACAAAGTTTTCAATTTCCCAACCGATTCGCATAAACAGGAACATAGCATAGAAGTTCAACTACCTTTTATTCAATATTATTTTAAGAATATACCAACAATTGTTCCTATTATTATCGGAACAGATAATGAAATCACTGTTAAAAAGATCGCTGAGGCACTCAGACCCTGGTTCACACCGGACAACCTTTTTGTAATCAGCAGTGATTTTTCGCATTATCCTCCTTATAAAGAGGCTATTGAAACTGATAATGCTACAGCAATAAGCATTGAATCAGGTAATCCGAAGATATTCCTTAAAATGCTTGAAGAAAACTCTTCAAAACCGGTTAAAGGGCTTGCAACAAGCATGTGCGGATGGACCTCCGGACTTGCACTGCTCTATCTTGGTGAAGGAAATAAGAATCTTGAAATTAAACTTATTGATTATTGCAACTCAGGCGACTCACCTTATTCAGGAAAAGATGAAGTGGTGGGTTATAATGCAATGGTTATGATTGAGAAAAGTCAAAAACCTGATATTAGCTATCAATCAGAAATTGGGATCTCGTTCACAGCAGAAGAAAAAGCCCAGCTTTTTGCTATTGTAAGAAATAGTATTCATTCAATGTTATATGATAAGCAAAGAATTGAGATTGATAAAAATGCCATACCCGAAAAATTTAAAACGCCAATGGGTGCATTTGTTACTTTGAAAATAAAAGGAGAATTGAGAGGCTGTATAGGAAGATTCATTTCAGCCACACCGCTTTATGAGGTTGTAAGAACATCAGCACTCTCTTCAGCTTTTGAAGATCCCCGCTTCTCTCCTCTTACAAAAGAAGAATTTAAAAAAACAGAAATAGAAATAACAGTACTTGGGCCTCTTAAAAAGATCAAAAACATCAATGAGATAATCTTAGGGAAGCACGGCATTTATATAAAGAAAGATAATCAGGCAGGTACCATGCTTCCTCAGGTGGCAACAGAAAACGGATGGACTGTTGAACAGTTTCTTGGTTTTACTTCACGTGATAAAGTTGGAATTGGATGGGATGGCTGGAAGGATGCAGAAATATTTATCTACGAAGGAATAGTCCTGGATGAAAAGATTAAGTAACTATGTATCATGTTATTGGCACAGGATTAACAGCGATTGTTTTATACTTAATCAGTTACCTCTTTTATCGGATAGAGTATTATTCCTTATCATTTCATAGAAAGATATGGAACACTCTCCTGGCAGCTTCATTTATAATAACAGCATTAGCCGGTTTGTTCATGGCGCTTCAGGTAACCTATAAATGGAATATTCCGTTTGTAAAATCCATCCTTAAGTGGCATGTAGAGTTTGGTATAGGAATGGCAATCACAGGAGTAATTCATTTTATATGGCACCTCTCCTATTTCAAAGAAATATTTCACTCCCGGGAAAATAAGATCAGGAACAAAAACTCTGATAAAATTTCTTCTTCAGAGATAAGTTATAACCTTTTTATAGTCGGTTTTGTAAGCACAGCAATTCAATTGCTTTTTATAAGAGAGATGATGAATATTGCCGGCGGATATGAACTGATTGCAGGAATTTTTCTGGGATCATGGCTGATATTATCTGCTGCCGGTGCTTCAATTTCCATGAAATCTCCTCTTACCGATATAAAAAAAATCAATCTTGTTTTTTCTTTAAGCCCTTTTGTCTCACTACTGATTCTATTTATATTCTCAAGACTATTTCTAAATACAGGAGAGACTCCTTCGTTTCTGGTAAGTATGATTTATACCCTTATTGTTCTTATTCCAATATGTGTAGTATCAGGTTTCACGTTTACCAGGTTAATGTCAATAGCTAAAACTTATAATGATTCTGCTCCGGGAACATCATTTTCGATAGAAACTGCCGGAGGTATAGCTTCCGGAATAATAATATCGATTTTGACTTACGGATTATTAAATACTTATCAAACACTCTTTCTGATTATATTACTATCAATCACTTATACCTTACTAACCTTCTATTTAATAAATGTTAAGGCAAAGCGAATATTCCGGATATTGATTGCTCTGCTTTCTGCAGGTATAATTATTTTCAACATTGATATCCTTTTCAGGCAAATATTACTTCCCGGTATAAAGGTTATTGCTTCAAATGATACACCTTATGGCAATATAACAAAGGGTAATTATAAGGGAGAACAGAGCGTTTATTATAATCACAGACTTCTGATTTACAATGATGATGTAATTGAAAGGGAAGAGAATATTCATTATGCAATGCTTCAGAGCAATTCGCCTGAAAAAGTGATTTTGATATCTGGGTCACTTCGAAACAATCTGCCTGAGCTTTTAAAATATCCTGTAAAAAAGATAATTTATATTGAAAGGGATCCTGTTCTGGCTAACATTGAGAAGTCACAGACTTACTCAAATTCTGACAAGTTGATAATAGAGAATGAAGATGCATTCAGTTATATCAGAAATTCGGCGGAAATGGCCGATGTGATAATACTTTTAACCCCTCCTCCATCGACTTTACTGCTCAACAGATATTATACCACTGAATTTTTCCAATATGTTAAAAAGAGACTAAAATCCGATGGTGTTTTCATGCTTTCCCCGGGCCCGGGAGACAACTACCTGAACAAGGAGTCAATAAATCTGTATTCTTCAATTTACAACTCTCTTGAAGATGTATTCAAAAATGTTAAACCAGTTATCGGAAACAAATTATATCTGATTTCTTCAGATAAAGAGTTATCTGTATCATTTTGCCAGTTAGCTGAAATGAAAAAAATAAAAAATACTTATGTTAGTTCCGACTATCTTTCAGATGAGCTGATAATAAAAAAATCAAATGAAGTGAACATGCTCTTTGATAATCAAATAAGCCAAAACAGATCAGCTTATCCAATAGCCAGTTTCCATTTTCAATCCTACTTTTTCAGCAGTAACCCCGGTGAGAAGATACCTGCATTAATACTGATGATGATACTCTTCGCCTTGCCGGTATTTGCCATTAAGAGGAGAAATATGCTGATGTATTTCTGCGCTTCCGCGCTGGCAGGATTTGAAATTATAATGCTTCTTACACTTCAGCTTATTGTAGGGAATATGTACCAGTTAACGGGTTTGGTTATTGCCGGATTAATGAGCGGACTGGCTATTGGGGCTGGATTTGAAATAAGTTTATTTAGCAAATTTTCTGTCAGAGTTCAGGGCTTAATAATAATTGTTTACTACCTGTTTTTTGGGCTTTTTTACAATAGCATTTTTGCGCTAAAAAGCGGATTTCCTGCTATTGCTTTTATAATATTTTCAGCATTTTTACCTGCTGTGTTTACAGGCTGCATCTTCAGAGAACTTACAGGTATATCTGAGGGTTTGTCGACACCTTCAGGAGTTTATAGTTCAGATCTTGCCGGTTCTGCTTTAGGTTTTATAGTGATGACAGGAATTGCAATACCGGCATTCGGAATTCAGGTATCTGTCTTTTTATTGTCTGGACTGATTTTTGCAGGATTTCTGTTTGGAACACTCAGGAACAAATAGTAGTTTTAATTCATATTGGAAGATCACAAAATGGAGATGCAGAATATAAAATGCAATATCAGCAAACGCGATTTTCTCAAAAAATCACTTGCAGCTACAACCGGGCTATTATGCTTTCCCTGCAGTGCTTTATTGGCAGAATCAAGAATTGAACAAGAAAGTATTTACAAGAAAATTGCTGAATTTCAGGAGGAAACGGCCAGGGGCATAATGTGCCGAATTTGTCCAAATGAATGCGTATTAAAAGAAGGCGAATTAAGTAAATGCAATAACCGAAAGGTTTATAAGTCCAGATTATATACTTTGGCATTCGGTAATCCATGTGCAATTGAGATTGATCCGGTGGAGAAGAAGCCGCTCTATCATTTTCTGCCCGGATCAAAAGCGTATTCAGTAGCAACTGCCGGATGCAATTTGGTTTGTCTTAACTGTCAGAACTGGTCAATTTCACAGACAAGTCCCGATAAGACAAGAAATTATGACCTTATGCCGGAACATGCTGTTGAGCAGTGCATTATAAACAAGTGCCAGTCTATTGCCTATACATTTTCAGAACCTATAACCTTTTATGAGTATATGTATGAGACAGCTACTCTGGCAAAGAAAGCAGGCATAAAAAATATTATTAAATCGAATGGTTATGTTAATTCAGAGCCACTCAAAAAACTCTGCACTGTTCTTGATGGTGCAAATATTGATCTCAAAGCATTTAATGAAAGTACATATCTGAAACTCACCGGTGGAAAGTTGCAGCCGGTTCTTGATAGTCTGAAAATTTATAAAGATATGGGAGTCTGGCTTGAAATAACGAATCTTGTCATTCCGACATGGTCAGATAACCTGGATGAAATACAAAAAATGTGTAAGTGGTTAAACGATAACGGATTTAAAAATACTCCATTACATTTCAGCAGATTTTTCCCAATGCACAAACTTGAACAATTGCCTCCAACGCCTGTTGAATTACTTAATAAAGCAGCACAGATCGCAACCGCTGAAGGTTTAAAATTTGTATACACCGGAAACATGCCCGGGAATGAAATATCCGATACAAAATGTCCTTCATGCAGTACAAAAGTTGTAATCAGAGAAGGTTACAGGATAGCATCAAATACTATTAAAGAAGGGAAATGCGATAAATGCGGAAGCAAAATTGACGGAGTCTGGAAATAAACTAAATAATATCTTGTAATTTTTTCATCAATAATCAGTTTACTTAGGTATGACTAAATCTGAAACAAAGGCGCGAATTGAAAAGCTCCGCATTGAAATAGAGGAGCATAATAAAAAGTATTATATTTTAAATCAACCTTCAATATCAGATTTTGAGTACGATATTATGTTGAACGAACTTGATACTCTCGAGAAAAAATTTCCTGAGTTTATTATTGAGAACTCTCCCACACACAGAGTTGGCAGTGATATTACGAAAGAGTTCGAACAATATGAACACAGGTATCCCATGCTTTCATTAGGGAATACTTATAATGAAGAAGAACTCAGAGAATTTGATAACAGGATTAAAAAAGTGACTTCCGAGTCATTCGAATATGTATGTGAGCTGAAATTTGACGGCGCATCAATAAGCATCACTTACAAAAACGGGATCCTTTTCAGAGCAATTACCAGAGGCGACGGAAATAAAGGTGATGATGTTACTTTAAATGTTAAAACGATCAAAAGCATCCCACATAAAATAACAGGTAAAACAATTCCTGACGAGTTTGTAATACGAGGGGAAATAGTTATGAGGAGAGCCGTATTTGACAGGTTAAATGATGAGAGAATAAATGCAGACATTGCTCCCTTTGCTAACCCTCGAAATGCTGCAGCAGGGACTCTCAAGTTACTGGATCCCAAAATTGTGGCGTCAAGATCACTTGATTGTATGATATATTTTCTTTTGTCAGAAAACCTACCCTTTAGCAATCACTTCGATAATTTAAAAGAGGCATCCGGATGGGGTTTCATGGTAGCTGACAGTATTAGGAAATGCAGTGATATTGAGAGTGTAATCGAATTTATTTCTCATTGGGAAACTGAACGAAAAAATCTTCCATACGATACTGACGGAGTAGTTGTTAAAGTTAACCCGGTCAGGCTTCAGGACGAGCTTGGGTTTACAGCTAAATCACCCCGATGGGCAATAGCATATAAGTATAAAGCTGAAGAGGCTTCAACAAGACTTTTATCGGTCATATTTCAGATAGGCAGAACCGGAAACGTTACTCCTGTCGCAAATCTTGAACCTGTTCTATTGTCTGGTTCAACCGTAAAAAGAGCTACACTTCATAATGCTGATCAGATTGCTCTTCTTGATTTACATTTAAACGATATGGTGTTTGTTGAGAAAGGCGGCGAAATAATTCCAAAGATAATAGGTGTTGATTATTCTTTCAGAAATGAAACCAGTAAAAGGGTAGAATTTATCACGAATTGTCCGGAATGCGGAACAGCGCTTATAAAAAATGAGGGTGAAGCAAATCATTTTTGTCCTAATTACCTTCACTGTCCTCCCCAGATAAAAGGAAGGATTGAACATTTTATCAGCAGGAAAGCAATGGATATAGATGGTTTAGGAGAAGAGACAATTGACCTTCTTTTCAACAAAAACCTGATAAAGAACATTTCGGATATTTATGATTTACAATCAGAGCAGTTGATACCCCTTGAACGGCTTGGGGAGAAATCGGCTTCGAATATTCTGAAAAGCATAAAACAATCTGTTGATACGCCTTATCCCAGGGTACTCTTTGCCCTCGGTATCCGCCACGTTGGTGAAACTGTTGCAAAAACCATTTCAAACAGATTCAGAACGATAGATGACCTCATTAATGCTGATCCTGAACAATTAACGGGTGTTAATGAAATCGGTCCAAAGATAGCAGCCAGTATCATTGCATACTTTTCAGATAAAGAAAATATTGAGATAATTAACCGGCTGAAACTGGCAGGCATTAAGTTCTATAATGATGCACCCGAAATAACTTCAGGAAACTCACTCAACAATAAAACAATTGTTATATCAGGAGTGTTCTTTAAGCATAGCCGCGACGAGTATAAAGATTTAATTGAAAAAAATGGTGGAAAAAATTCGACTTCTGTTTCAGGAAGTACATCGTTTATTCTTGCCGGAGATAATATGGGGCAGTCAAAAAAGGAGAAAGCCGAATCATTTGGAATTCCTCTGATGAGTGAGACTGAATTCCTTAAAATAATTGGTGAAGATTAACCTGTTACTCCATAGATTTTAACAAAAAACTATTAGGTTTGTAATATGGAACTATTTAAAAATTTAAGGCTTAATATAGGAAAGTCTATCTTTGAAAAAAAAGAGGCCAGGACGAAGAGAAAAGTTTTTTACTCAAATTTCAGTATGACTAAAAGTATTGGAATTGTATGGGATGCTTCAATAATTTCTGATTTTCCTGCCTTATCACGGTTTTATCAAAAAATGCACGAGAAGAATATTGAGGTAAAAATACTTGGATACTTTCCCGGTAAAGAACTACCCAATCAATACACGGCGGTCAGGTATCTTACATGCTTAAGGAAGGCCGATCTTAACTTTTTTTATCACCCTGTTTCCTCCGAGACAGACTCTTTTATAAGAAACAAATATGATATTCTTATTGATATCAACTTCAAAAAATTGCTCCCGCTTCAAATCATTTCATCTCTATCCAATGCATCTTTTAAAGTTGGATTATTCGACTCCGAAACATCAAATGGTCCATTCGATTTAATGATGGAAATTAATAATCCGGTCGATGTTGATAATTATCTGAATCAGGTTATCCACTATCTTGAAATGATAAATTCCGAAAACACTAATACAAAGACAACAGTTCAAAAAGTTATTAATTAAAGAAGAAATGAAAAGATTCAAAGGGACGGGCGTTGCGATTGTTACACCTTTCAAAAATGACTCAAGTATTGATTTTGCTGCATTAGGACGTGTAATAAATCATGTAATTACAGGAGGAGTAAACTATATTGTTGCGTTGGGAACCACAGGAGAATCGGTTACACTTACAAAAGATGAGAAGCAGGCAATTATAGCTTATGTTATTGAGACAATAGATAACAGGGTTCCACTCGTTGTAGGTATTGGAGGAAACAATACTCAGGAAGTAATAAATAGCATAAGACATTCTGATCTTAAAGGTGTGGATGGAATACTCTCAGTTGCACCGTATTATAACAAACCAACTCAAAAAGGACTTTTCCAGCATTTTAAAGCGATAGCCACCTGCAGTCCTCTTCCTATAATACTTTATAATGTTCCCGGCAGAACATGCAGCAATATCTCTTCAGACACTTGCCTGGAGCTTGCTCATGAATGTGAAAACATAATTGGTGTTAAAGAGGCCTCCGGAGATATGAGCCAGATTATGAGGATTATAAAGGGGAAACCTGAAAATTTTGCTTTAATATCAGGAGATGATATAATGACAATCCCTGTTATTGCATTAGGAGGATTTGGTGTTATATCTGTCCTTGCCAATGCGTTTCCGACACAATGCAGTGAAATTGTAAGCTATTCTATGAAAGGCAATTTTAAGTCTGCACGTGAGATGCAATTCAAGATGCTTGAAATAATAGACCTTCTGTTTATTGAAGGAAATCCATCGGGAGTGAAAGCTATGCTGAACATTATGAACATATGTCAGAACAGCCTCAGACTTCCTCTGGTTCCGGTTAACAGAACAACTTATACAAGGATTCAGAAAGCGGTAGAAGAAGTAAATAAAAGCTGATTAAATATCAGCATTTACTCCTTGTTTTCCTCCCGGCTGTAATCCATGACATTGTTTGAATTTTTTTCCGCTGCCGCACGGGCATGGATCGTTTCTTCCGACCTTTTTATCAACTCTGACTGGTTCGGTCCTCTGTTCTTTTTCCTGACCACCACCACCGGTACTGCTATACTGCGAAAAATCACTTTTGGAAGTTCTAAGATTACTTGTATCAACCTGACGTTTTCTCTGAGCTTCTTTTACCTGCTCAGGATCCTGATTAGGGATATGTCCTTTCATAAGAGTGCTCACTACATCTTTGTTCACTTTGATGAGCATAGTCTTGAAGAGTTCAAATGATTCAAATTTATAAATTAGCAGAGGATCTTTCTGTTCATAAGTAGCATTCTGAACAGATTGTTTAAGTTCATCCATTTCTCTCAGATGTTCTTTCCATGCGTCATCGATCGTTGCAAGAACAACAGTTTTCTCATATGCTCTTGCCAGCTCTCTCCCTTCCGATTCCGCTGTCGCTTTAAGATTAGTAACAACCTGGTAAACCTTCACTCCGTCAGAGATAGGCACCACAACATTTTCATAAACATGCGACATCCTGTCGTAGACATCTTTTAACACGGGATATGCCTGAGCAGAAATTGTTTCAACTTTTCTTTTATATGTATCAAGCACTTTTGCATATACTGTATCAGTGACCACACTTGAATTTGCTTTTTTAAATTCCTGATCTGGTATAGGAGAGTCCATTGAAAATGATCGGATAAGGTCCAAGTCGAATCCTTCAGAATCTCCATCATCATGGTAAACATCAACCAGGTTTTCAGTTACATCAAACATCATATTTGCAATGTCAACACTAAGCCTTTCACCAAGAAGAGCATGCCTTCTTTTCTTGTATATAACCTCTCTTTGTGAGTTCATAACATCGTCATATTCAAGAAGTCTCTTTCTTATGCCAAAGTTATTCTCCTCTACTTTTTTCTGTGCCCTCTCAATTGATTTGGTAATCATTGAATGCTGAATCATTTCACCATCTTTGAGGCCTAATTTGTCCATTATACCAGCAATTCTTTCAGAGCCAAATAATCTCATCAGTTCATCCTCGAGTGAAACGAAGAACTGAGAAGACCCCTGGTCTCCCTGACGACCGGACCGGCCTCGAAGCTGTCGGTCAACCCTCCTCGATTCATGTCTTTCAGTACCTATTATGGCAAGCCCTCCTGCCAGTTTAACTTCTTCAGAAAGCTTAATATCGGTACCTCGCCCTGCCATGTTTGTGGCAATTGTAATTGTACCTGTTTTACCGGCTTCTGCAACAATTTCAGCTTCCCTCTGATGGAGCTTTGCATTCAAAACATTATGTTTCAGACCTTTCATCTTGAGCATTCTGCTCAGTAATTCAGATATCTCAACAGAAGTAGTACCAACCAGAACAGGTCTGCCTAACCTGTTCATCTCAGCAATCTCATCAATTACTGCATTATACTTTTCCCTTTTTGTCTTGTAAACAAGATCTTCCCTATCAATTCTTATAACAGGTCTGTTTGTCGGAATAACAACTACATCAAGTTTATAAATGTTCCACAGTTCTCCGGCTTCAGTTTCAGCGGTACCAGTCATCCCGGCAAGTTTATGGTACATTCTGAAATAATTCTGAAGGGTAATTGTGGCATAAGTCTGTGTAGCAGCTTCTACTTTTACATTCTCTTTAGCTTCAATTGCCTGATGAAGTCCGTCTGAATATCTGCGGCCTTCAAGAACACGTCCTGTTTGTTCATCAACAATTTTTATTTTATTGTCAACGATAATATACTCGGTATCAATCTCAAAAAGTGTCCATGCTTTAAGCAACTGAGTCATAGTATGAACACGTTCTGATTTAACTGAATAATCCTGCAGCAGTTCATCTTTTATCTTAAGTTTCTCGCGATCGGAAGCATCTGATTTTTCTAAATCGGCAATCGTTGATCCGACATCGGGCAGAATGAAAAAACTTGAATCTTCAAAGGAATCGGAAATAAGATCAATTCCCTTTTCTGTAAGCTCTATTGAGTTTGCCTTTTCATCAATAATAAAGAACAGCTCATCGGTAGCTTTATGCATATCCTTGCTGTTATTCTGCATGTAGAAGTTCTCCGTCTTAAGCAGAAGTGATTTATTTCCCTCTTCACTAAGGAATTTGATAAGAGCATTATTCTTTGGAAGTCCTTTATAGGCTCTCAGGAGCAGCAATCCGCCCTCATCATTTTTGTTCTCCGCAATCAGTTTTTTTGAATCAGCCAGTATTTGAGTCACAAGCTTTCTCTGAGCATTTACAAGTTTTTCAACCTTAGGTTTAAGTTCATCGAATTGCTGATTATCGGCCTGAGCGGTTGGACCAGAAATAATAAGAGGAGTTCGTGCATCGTCGATAAGAACTGAGTCTACCTCATCCACAATAGCATAATGATGTTTGCGCTGAACAAGATCTTCAGCGTTAATTGCCATATTATCTCTCAGGTAATCAAATCCAAATTCATTGTTAGTCCCAAATGTTATATCAGCGTTATAAGCTTTCCTTCTGTCGGATGAATTAGGTTGGTGTTTATCTATGCAATCTACAGAAAGACCATGAAATTCATAAATAGGACCCATCCATTCGGAGTCACGTTTTGAAAGGTAATCATTAACTGTAACTATATGTACTCCACGTCCGGCAAGTGCATTCAGGAATACGGGAAGGGTCGCCACAACAGTCTTTCCTTCTCCTGTGCCCATTTCAGCAATTCTGCCTTTATGCAGAGCCACACCACCTATTAGCTGAACATCGTAATGAACCATATCCCAGGTTATTAGATTTCCTCCTGCTATCCACTGGTTATTCCAATAAGCTTTGTCATCTTTAATTATTATACTTTCTCTTGTGGCAGAAAGATCTCTGTCATATTGTCGTGCAGAAACTTCCAGCACCGCATTCTCTTTAAATCGTCTGGTTGTTTCTTTTACAATGGCGAAAGCTCTTGGAACCATCTCATCAAGTGTGGTTTCAAGCTTTTCATTGATCTGCTTTTCAATTTTATCTATTTGATTATAAATATCTTCCTTTAAATAGACATCTTCTTCCTTCTCAGCTTTATCTCTTAATGACCTTATCTCATTTTCATCACCGGCAACGCAATCAAGGATCTCTTTTCTGAGTTCATCGGTACGGTCTCTCAAACTGTCATTTGACAAATCTTTCAGTTTTTCAAATTCCAGATGAGTCTTTTCAACGTAGGGATTTAATTCTTTTATATCCTTTTCGTATTTATTCCCCAGAAATAGACCCAATACGCTATTTATAATGCTCATTTTAAGATGTTTTACAGTTTTTCAAAATTTTTAGCAAAATTAGCTTTATTTTCCAATAATGAATTCCAGATTTTCATATTATACAAAAACCCCGCCATAATTGCGGGGTTTGCATTATTATTTTATAAGAGAGTACTTAATTGTCTTAACACCGCCGTCACTATATAATATCAGAATGTATAAACCGGTTGGATACCCTGAGATATCAATTAAAGATTCTGAGCTTCCGGCAATCTGATCGTTTTTAATACAAATTCCTGTTGAATTGAAAACACTGTAATGCAATGGTTTACCGTTTTCATAACCACTAGAACTTGTATTTATCTTAATCAGGCCTTTACCCGGATTAGGATAAATCAGCAAGGGGCTATTACTTACTTTCTCAACTGCATCAATGAGTGGGCTGATTTTCAGATTCTCAATTACCCATCCCCAACCGTTGGCAAAAGGATCAGAATATAACCTGAATCGTACCATAATTGTATCACCTGCTGAAATTTTGTCAGATGGCTGATAATAAACCGTATGTTTCTTAAGCATCGATTCAGTTGGGATAAATGTTGAATTATTTCCCGAAATACTATTATTATATGCTGATTCCCATGTTGTTTCGATTCTTGAATCATAACCATCAATCAGACCAAACCATGTTTTTCCAAAGTTCTTCGAACCTTCAACTATAACATAATCATAAAAACCTGATGATCCAAATACAGATCCTGTCTCTCCTGGTTCAACCAGCACAATTTCATTAAAGTTTATCAATATTCCGGACTCATTAAACTTAAGAGGATTCCTTAAAATAGCTGTGTACTCAATACTTTTATTGTTATCCTCGGGACTTTCATAAGGATGTTTTGAATTAAGTCCGAACTTGCTAAATCCAGCAGGTTTTGAAACAGTAAATCCAATATTAAAAAAGTCAGCAGTTGCATTTGTGAAATCAGTAGAATAACTACTAATTGTCAATCCGACATCTTCTATCTGGACTGATGAATACCCTGTTTTAGGAAAGACAGCTTTATTAGGGATATTAGCTTTGTCTATTGCATATATCTTGTAGTGTAATGAATCACCGCCATTTAATGACAATTGTTTTGCTAACAGAATAGAAGAGTAAGAATCAGAAGTCCCTGCTGTTAGTCCAATATATTTCAATGGGCCGGAATTCCCTTTTGATTCAACATAATATTCAACATAAACTGTATCAACACCCAGATTATCAGTTACAGTCGCATTAAATTTAATAGTATCAACGGTTTCCATGTAATATGGTTCCGGAGTATGAGAAATGACGGGTTTTATGGTATCAGTTCCAATAAATACAGAGTATTGATTCAATTTGTACAATGAGGGAGATCTGTAAAGCCTTGAGAAACAATCTTCTGTAAAAAAGTAATACTGAAGTTCTGAATTATATGAAGGTATATTAATAGTTGTCTGGAAATTTTCATCCGAATTAGGTGAAAAAAGATATAAGGTGTCACTGGTGAGAAATTTATTAAATGAGTATACCACACCAACTTTATTGCGGTTATATAAGGTATCAGATTTTATTGCGGATGTCAGAGTAATCTGTGTAAGATGTTTTTCTGTATCAGGTACTGTTTTATGAATAAAACGGGTATTTATCCAGCCAAGATCGCCTAGTATTGAAAAAGTATATTTACCGGGATCATGAAGAGCTTCTCCAAAATCAATAAATGGAGTCATCAGGGCATTTTTAGGAAGCGTGGCAGGTTGTTCATCGAGATGAGAGATACTTGAACCTGCATCCCATGTTGGAGGAGCATATAACTTGGCTTTTGTAATTGTATAATTATTCAAGACTGAATATTTCTTAAGCAAAGGTCCGTTAAAATAAAGCTGACCACTAATCAGCTGACTGCGCAACCCTGTAGAATAGTTAAGAAATTTTAAAGTATCGGTTAATCTGTCACCTACGGAATTTTCCACAAATTTATCATATATCATTGGTATTGAGCCTATTCCATACCAGCCTAGTGTGGCGTCGGTACTCATGCTATCAAAGAAACCCAGTCCGTGACATATTTCATGAAGGGCTACTGTAACAAGATCGTATTTTGTCGTAGGAGTATTTCCGTCAGTGCCCAAATACCAGTTTATTGAGCTGTTTATTGCCAGGGTAAGATCTCCCTCCGCATCAGTATTCAAACTTTTACCGGCGATTTTTTCAGCAAGAGCAACAGGATAAATAGCCATCGGGTCAAGAGCATTAATCCCCCCCCCTGCAATATAACTTGTTATTGTTGATTGCCCAAGTACTCCTGCTGTTGTGATCTTTTCCCAACTAGCCTGTATTGTGACATTTGTACCAACCGGAAGTAATGACTCAAGGATTGATCCGGCATATGCCAGAGCAACTTTTCCCTGAGCAGAAAAGCCGGTGTAATATATTGTAACTTTTCCTCCTCCCTTTGACCTGTCTTTCTTATAAAACTCATCAGGGGGAGGAATATAAATCCTGTTAACTTTAGTCCCGGCATAACAGGTTCCGGTAACAGATTTATTAGGTATCAGGGTCTGTGATTCCAGGGTAAGAACCGGAGTAAAAATTAGAAGACCAAATAACAGGTAAAGAATTTTTCTCATAGATTAACCTGAGCATTGGCAGCCGGAGTTCTCAGACTAAAAATATCCTTGTCGAACAGGTACATATTATTATTTCCAACAAGTCGTATTTTATCGATTATTGTCCGTATAGATGCTTCCTCCTCAACCTGTTCAAAAACAAACCATTGCAGGAAGTTGTGTGTGTTAAAATCTTTTTCTTCCAAAGTAAGTCCCACAATTTCATTTATACTATCTGTTACAAACTCTTCATGTTTCAATACTTCATTAAAGACATTTTCGACACTTTTATATTCTGCAACAGGTTTTTTAAATGCCGGAATAATTGCCTTGCCTCCTCTTTCATTAATATACTTTATAAACTTAAGCATGTGAAGTTTCTCTTCTTCAGCCTGACCGTAAAGCCATAAGGCAATACCAGGATAACCATTGTTTTCAGCCCAAGATGCCATTGCAATATAAAGGTTTGATGAGTATCCTTCTCTTTCTACCTGTCTGTTGCAGATGTCTTCAATTCTTTTCTTGATCATAGTTAAATGTATTAATATGTTTCACTAATAACATTTATATCAGACAGGTTGTTCAGTCAATAGCAATTCTTCAATTTTACTAATAAGATCGTGAACTGAGAAAGGTTTAGAAAATATGGCATCAGCTCCAAGTGCCTTTGCCAGATTAAGATAGCTTCCAGGACCTGCTTTTCCCCCGCCGGAAATAGCAATAATCTTAAGAGTTGGTTTTAATTTTTTCAATTTGATAATTACTTTCAGTCCATCTTCATCAGGCATAATCAGATCAGTAATTAGTAGATCGGTTATCAATGGTTTAAAATGACTTATTGCGTCTTTGCCATTTTCTGCTTCGATAACTATGTATTTTCGTCTGATAAGAGAAGCTTTCAACATTTCCCTCAAATCCTTTTCATCCTCTACAAGTAATATTCCGGGCATAGTACATTTTATAAATAGTCGTTATCTTATTTCAGGGAAATCTGAATAGCATTTCTTATCTCTTTAAGAGAGACAGGTTTTATCAAATGTTGTTTTACAATTCCCGAATTTAGTATTTTTTCTTCTAATAATTCCTGATTGGTGTCAGTGATTAGTATACAAGGGGTTTTAATTTTAAGATTTTTGAATATGCTGACCAGATCTTCAGGTTGAATTTGTTTTGAATCGCTCATATAAATTATCAGTTCGGGACAGTCAGAGATGCAACCCAGCACTTTGATCAGATTACGGCGATCTGATACATAGATCAATTCATATCCTGTATTTTTAAGCGCCAGTGATAATATTCGTGATTCATATTTATTTCCGGTTATGAACAGTATTTTCTTTTTTTTCTCCGGATTTCCGTTAAGTTCAGGATAAACTTTTGAAACCGGAAGGTATATATAGAATACGGAACCTTTTTCAGGCAGGCTTGAAATGAGAATCTCGCCTTCCATCTCGGTCACAATACCATGTATAACAGATAATCCCAGACCTGTACCTTTCCCAACTTCCCTTGTTGTGAAAAATGGCTCGAATATCCTGCTGATAAGTGAAGGATCCATGCCCTTACCTGAATCTTTAAAAGTCAGGAGAACATACTCATCAGCAACAATATCCTTATTCAATTCATGCTGTATAAGTTTACCATCAACAACTGCCATATTAACTGCGAGTATACCTCCCTTCTCTTCCATTGATTGTATAGCGTTTGTCATAAGGTTTAAAAAGACTCTGAAAAGTTGTGTGGGATCGGCAAGAACAGTTGTATCCTTTTTTGAAAAACGACTCTTTAAACTTATATTATGTGGCAGAGCTGATTTTATAAAACCAATAGTCTCCTTTAGAACTTCTGACACGCTTACCTGAATTTTTTCCTGTTCAACCTGTCTGCTGAATGTGAGTATCTGGCTTATTATTGAATTAGCTTTTATAACAGCACCCTTTATTTTACTTACATTTTTTGATAATGCCGAGCCTTTGGGCAGATCATCAAGTAACATGTCAGAATATCCAAGAATCGTTGCCAGGATATTATTGAAATCGTGAGCTATACCGCCAGCCAAAGCTCCAATTGTTTCTAGTTTTTGAGACTGAAGCAGACGGTTTTCGAGCATCAGTTCACGCGTAGAATCTTCAACTGCAAAATCAATAAAAGTAGGTTTTCCCTTTTTATCCAGAGCCAGGAAACCACTTATCCGACAAGGTATTTCTTTACCTTTTAAGTTCTTAAGTGAAACCCTTCCAAATGATTTAGTATTATAGTCAATTAGCTGGTCCATCTGCATATCAAACAAGCCCTCTTCCTGATAAAAATATTTCATATTCACATTTACTATAGAGCTCTCATCATGGCATTCCATAATCCTGAGCATAGCTTTGTTGGCGAGTAATATTTTCCCATCGGGGTCACATCTAAGATAACCGATAGGGAGGTTTGTTTCAAATTTTCTGAGCTCCTCTTCTTTTTCAAAAACAGCCTGTTCTGAACGTTTTAATTCATTTATATCGAATGTCTCAACCAGAAGGTGAGTTATTTCTCCCGATTCAATTGAGAGAGGCCGAAAAACCACATCAAAATATCTTTTACCTAGTTTTGGAATTTTAAAACACGCTTCATATCTTACAGTCTTTCCCGAAAGGCATAAATCAATATTTTTCTTAATTGTATTTTCAAAGACCTCTTTTCCCCATATATCAACAAGTGATTTTCCCACAATTACATCAATAACGGCCTGATGAGCATTGCAGAAAGTAGCATTAACTTTCTCATATATATAGTCGCGGTTAATGATGCTTATCATTGATCTGGAATGATTAATTATCTCATCTGAAATAACCTTTTCGTGTGACAGATATTTCAAATAATCTTTTTCTCCGGCAAAATTAAATTTCTTATCCATATCTTATAAAATCCTTGGATGAAGCATTAAGTAATATCGAGATTAAAGTTTTTCTTCATCTCCTTCATAATAGGGAATTTGTTAAAGAGGTAATTATACTTTTGTTCATCTGTATACAAAATATCGGTTGTCTCTGTAAGATCAACAGTAGTCTCTATATCAAGTCCAGACAGGATGAATCTACTCTCAAGAAAATTAATGAGCCGCTGTCTATAATTAAGTATGAAGGTATCTTTCTGTGTGGCGTTGCTTAGGTGGATCTTTATTGTCTGATCGTTTTCCACTTCGGGTTTAATGGTATTAAACATGCTTACGATCCTGGTTCCTTCTCCATTTAACGAAGCCAGAAATTCCTGCCAGGATTCATTAAAGGCTTCCAGATTGAATTCAACTTTGTTTTTTGCAATTGTATCAGTCCCAATCAGATCATCTTTAGAAAGCTTTTCAGGAGGCTTGCTATCAGCAGAAATTATCTCTTTTATTGAAAATATCTTTGATGGTTTTTCAATAACCGGATCATGTTTCAGCTGAGGGATTTCTGGTCGTACAACTGTTTTTACTTCAGGTTGATTCTCCTGTCGTATAATCTCTGATTTAGACGGAAGAGGTAAGATTTCTTCCTGATTGGTCAACTGACCGGGATCAGACTTTTTTTTTTCAGACGGATCAGGCGTCTCACCTGTTAGTCTACATAAACGAATCAGCGATAATTCTACGTGAAGCCTTGGATTTTTGCTGTTCTTATAAGTAAGGTCGCAATTAGAACCAATTTCCAAAGCTTTGAACAGAAAATCTACCTGACATTTTCCTGTTTGCTGCAAATATCTTTGTTTAACTGAAGGAGTTGTTTCAAGAAGACGTATTGTTGATTCATCTTTGCTTACCAGAAGATCACGGAGATGACTATTAAGACCCGAAATAAAATTATGACCGTCAAATCCTTTTTCAAGAACTTCATTAAAAGTCATTAATACAGCTGAGACATCGCCCATTAACGCGCCGTCGATGCATTTAAAGAAGTATTCGTAATCGAGTACATTAAGATTCTCAATTACATCCTTATAAGTAATTGTCCTGCCACTAAGACTTACAATCTGATCAAAAATCGACAAAGCATCGCGCATAGCCCCATCTGCTTTCTGGCCTATGATATGGAGAGCTTCTTCCACCGCATTAATTCCCTCACTGTTAGCGACAAACATCAGGCGATTTACAATATCTTCAATTTTAATCCTGTTGAAATCAAATATCTGACACCTTGAAAGTATTGTTGGTATTATTTTATGTTTTTCTGTTGTAGCAAGGATAAAAATGGCATGAGAAGGAGGTTCTTCAAGCGTCTTAAGAAAAGCATTGAATGCTGCTGAAGAGAGCATATGAACCTCATCAATTATATAAATGCTGTATTTCCCAATCTGTGGAGGAATCCTAACCTGATCATTCAGGCTTCGGATGTCCTCAACCTTATTATTTGAAGCAGCATCAAGTTCGTGGATATTAAACGATCGCAAGGTATTGAATGACAGGCATGATTCACATTTATCGCATGCTTCAGAATTTTCATTCAGGTTGTTGCAGTTTATAGTCTTGGCAAAGATCCTGGCGCAGGTTGTTTTTCCAACCCCTCTGGGTCCGCAGAATAAATAAGCCTGTGCAAGATGATTATTCTTAATGGCACTTTTCAGCGTATTTGTGATTGAATCCTGGCCAATAACCATATTAAAACTCGCAGGCCGGTATTTTCTAGCTGAAACAATGAAGTTTTCCATATAATAATGACACTCGTTTCTTTCAAATTTTTCGTAATACAAATATAGTTAAAATGGCTTCCTTATAAAACTGAGGGACAAAATTAAGATGATTAGATATCAACAAATGTATATGTCAAAACATTATGTCGAATTTTTTCACTAAATAATTTTTGTATAAAGCAAAATAGTTGTACTTTTGCGAGCCAAAATCATTAAACCAATAAACAATTAATTACTATGTTGAATCAGTACGAAACCGTTTTCATTGCAACTCCCGTTTTATCTGAGAACCAGATGAAGGAAGCGGTACAGAAATTCAAGAAGGTCATTACCGATAACAGTGGTGAGATCGTTCATGAAGAGAACTGGGGTCTAAAAAAGCTGGCCTATCCAATCCAGAAGAAGTCTACTGGCTTCTACTACCTGGTTGAATTTAAGGGCGAAGGCGATCTAATTGAGAAACTTGAAGTCCAATATCGAAGAGATGAAAGGATTATCAGGTTTTTAACTTTCAGGATGGAAAAATTTTCCGTCGAATATGCAGAGAAGAAGAGGAAACAAAGGGAATCAGGAAAATCGAAGGAGGAATAGAAAATGGCACAGAACGAATCAGAAATCAGATATTTGACTCCCCCTACGGTAGAGATCAAAAAGAAGAAATACTGCAGGTTTAAGAAAAACAGGATTCGCTATATTGACTATAAAGATCCGGAATTTCTTAAAAAGTTTTTGAATGACCAGGGTAAAATTCTGCCACGCAGAATCACCGGGACTTCACTTAAATATCAAAGGAAAGTGGCAAAAGCCGTTAAAAGAGCCAGACACCTTGCTCTTCTTCCTTATGTTACTGATCTTTTAAAATAAGGAGGATTAATTATGGAAATTATATTAATACAGGACGTCAATAAGCTTGGGCAGAAAGACGATTTAGTAAATGTTAAGCCGGGATACGGCAGAAATTACCTCATTCCAATGGGTTTTGCAGTTGATGCAACATCATCAGCAAAAAAGATGCACACTGAAAACCTGAGACAGAGAGCTCATAAAGAAGAGAAAGTTAAGATTGCAGCTCAGGAGATCGCAGGAAGATTAGCAGGTGTGAAGATTGTTGTAGGTGCAAAGACCAGTACATCAGGTAAAATTTTCGGATCAGTAAATACCATTCAGATAGCTGAATCGCTGAAGGAAAAAGGGTTCGATATTGACCGTAAGAACATCACCCTTCCTGAAGATCAGATCAAAGAAGTCGGAAGTTATAAAGCAATCGTCAAGCTTCACAGAGATGTGAGAGTTGAGGTTGAATTTGAGATTAAAGGGGAATAATAATATCCTTAATAATTAATAAAAAGACCGTCTAATCAGGACGGTCTTTTTTATTACGGAAAAGCGCAACAGCATAATGGTGTAACAGCGAAACGGTAAAAATAGTAGAGACGTAAATTGCGGCGAATTATTATAGTAGAGACGCGCTATAGCGTAGAATAAAAATAGTAGAGACGTGCTATAGCGCGTCTTTACTATTTTTAATAGCCGGTTTCTAATATTTTTATGCTATAGCACGTTTCTACTATTTTTATGCTAAAGCGCGTCTTTATTATTTTTATGATAGCGCGTCTCTATTTTTTTTATTTCATTGCAATAGTATCAATTTCAATCAATGCACCCAAAGGCAAATCCTTTACAGCAAATGCTGCACGTGCCGGATGATTACCAGTATAAAATCGGCCATAAACCTCATTCATTGCTTTAAAATTTGCGATATCGCTTAACATACATGTTGACTTCACAACATCAGAAACTTTATAACCAGCAACCTCAAGGATAGCGGCAATATTTTTAAAAACCTGTTCAGTCTGTGCAGTAATATCCCCTTCAATCAGTTTCCCTGTTTCCGGGCTTATTGGTATTTGACCGGAGATATAAAGAGTATTATTCATTTCAACAGCCTGACTATAAGGCCCAATAGCTGCAGGGGCTTTTAATGTGCTAAAAATCTTCTTCATAATTTCAGGTATTTGTTTTAATAACTATCATGAAAATCTTTTCTCCTCTCGTATTTCAGATCACCAAGTACTGACGCTTTTACTTTTAAAGTGAAATTCCACATTTGCATTGTACCGTTTGGCACCCAGTTAATGACCATGTCCCAACAATGAAGATCACGTGTAATTCCGATCTGTGTCATTGTAATCTGCTTACCCTTGAAATCATATCCGCTAGTATAAGTCATTGTCATCTTCTTGGTAATTGTTACGTTTCCGTTACAGGAAAGTGTCTGACTGACATTAGATTTAAAACCCGACATATAATAGTTAACGCTATAGCTTAAATTCATTGTCCACGGAACATCAAAAGATTTGTATCCGTATTTATCCGTGCCTGGTGCCCCATCCTGACCAGGTTGGCCATTTGGACTATTTGGGCCACTTCGTCCTGCTATTCCATCATTTGCTGCATCACCCGGAGATCCATTCTTCGGGATTGGTTTTTTACCATCCTTGTTTCCCTTAAGTAAATCGCTGAGACTAAAATCGAGACCTGTATTAAAGTTGTTAAGCCTCATTAGTTTACCGGTTTGGGTATATTCGAATTTACCTATTGGTGTTCCTTTACTATCAAGTGCATATAGTGAAAAATTGCTGCTCGCAGAAAGGTTTATTTTTTCAAGAATAGTAGTTCTTACCTGCATGGCTATAGGAGCCCATCTCATTGAGTCAGCAAAAATATTATAGGCAGTAGTAATACCTAAATTATCAATTATTTTTATCTTCTTTGGCTTCCCGGTAGTGTCATTCCGTGCAAATACCTTACCCTCAATAATATTGACAAGGCCTAATGAAATATTACCGCTTTTCTGTGACAATGAAGGTGTTCCGAAAATACCACTTTCATAAATAGAGTATTTCATTCTCTTTGACTCTGTATCAGCAGAATCGGTTTGAACATTCCTGTACATTTTAGAACTCAGTCCTGCAAGTGCAGGAACAAAATTAAAACCTATTGAGGGTTTAATAACATGACGGATTGACTGGAGTCTGGAATTCGGATTCGTAAAAAGAAACATACCGAAGATCTGCGGATTATAACTTGCGCTGATTGAAGGATTAAAAGCCTGACCATAAAATACACCTCTGATGGTATCGTTGACAATTGAAGGAGTTCTTATATTTGTCTCAGGATTGATATAGTCCTGTTTCCAGTTTTTTATGATCTTCTGTGTATATGCTACTCCGGTATAGGTAATCGATGGGGAGATTGAAAAATTCTTAAAAGGACGGATCTGGAAACTTAAAGGGATATCATGTTTAAAACCATTTCGCATATTTTTAAAGACAGCATTGGTAAACAGAAGTGTATCATACGTATTTATCTGATTATCAAGCTGAGCTGAATATGATAGCTGAATCTCCTGATACCATTTAGCCGGACCTGTGCTATTCTTTCTCTTCAGAGGGTAAATCCTCCCTGCATTGAAACTTGCCTTTGGAAGATTGAGAGCCACAGTTTTATTCTTAACGTTCTGGCTATGGTTCATACTCACAGACAGGTTGAAAGGGGTCCCTTCCCATGACTTTGAATAACTCACGCTCGATTGTCGCTGCGTTGTTACATGATCAGCAACATTATAACTGTTACTCTTGTCGTAACCGCTGGAACTCATATTTACACTTGCTGAAAACCTGGAACCAGGAGAAGCTTTAGCATCCTGATTGTAGTTCCAGCCTAATCTGTAATTTGCTGTATTTGAATAATCAGGCAATCCTTTGTGTCCGGAAATGTTATTGGCGTAATTAAAAGATAAGTTACCCGTGTACTTATATAATCTGTTATAATCTGTTTGTGCTGTTGCCATCCATGTTCCGTTTGCATATAAGTTCCCTTTAATTGCAAGATCAAAATAATCGCTAACGGCAAAATAATATCCACCCTCAGTTAAAGAATAACCACGCAGTCGTTCTTCACCAATACGCGGTATTAAGATCCCCGATGCTGCTTTCTTTGTCTGGACGGGAAAATACCCGAAAGGGATGAATAAAGGTAAGGGGATACCCTCTATTACAAGATTGCCAGGGCCTGAAATAATTTTTTTCCCGGGGTAAACCCGCGCTTTTGGAAGTTTAATATAAAAGTGAGGTGTATCCGCATCACAGGTAGAATAGGTGCTTCTTGAAATGTTGGAGGTTCCATCTTCCAGAAGTTTAGTAAATTGACTATGCAGGAGACCCTGGTCCTGCTTTGTAATTATATTTTTAATTATTGCCTTATGAGTTTTGAAATTATACGTAAGCTCATCGCAATTAAATTCCTGATTTCCTTCTTTAAAAACAGGTTTGCCTGCTATTTTTCCGGTTGAATCTTTTCTTCCGGCTGCAAAAAGAAGGTTTGTTCGCATATTTACAATGATAGAATCAGCTTTTATCTCAATATCTCCATAATTTACTATGGCAGACTGGATGAGAACCATCTTTTTATTGATAATATCTCTTTTAATTTTTTTCGCAGCCGAATAGGTGACCTTTGCATCTATGGCATTGGATGATGTGTGGCGTATGTTTTTAATCAGGATTGTATCGTATTTTACTGAATCACTTTGTATAAGCAATGTATCCACACCACTTTTATCCTTCTGAGAAAATAATGAAAGAGAATGGACCAGGACCAGGAACACTATAACTAACCGCTTTTGTTTAAAAAAATACAACTTAAATGTTATTTTTGTATAGTTTTTGTGTGATATCAGGATTCATGCGCAAAACTAATTAAAAAACGTGAACTAAAAATGAGTACTGGAATTAATAACGGCAAACTTCATACCATTAATATATATGCAGCAAAAATGATTTTTCTTTTTGCTTCGTTTATTATTTTTTCATCTTCAACTCCACTTTATAAAAACGACAAGGGATGGATAATAGTAATTGATCCGGGACATGGGGGAAAAGATCCCGGGGCGCTTGGATCTTTCAGCCAGGAAAAGAATATAGCCCTGGCCATTGCCCTGAAGACAGGTGAATATATAGAACAGAATATCAAGAATGTAACAGTAATCTATACCAGAAAAACAGATACATTTGTCGAACTTAGGGATCGTCCGGAAATTGCAAACAAGTGTAAAGCTGATTTATTCATATCCATTCACGTCAACGCAGCTCTTGCTAAAAATGCCTATGGTACAGAAACATATTTTATGGGGTTAGCTAAAAATCAGCGGAATCTGGATGTTGCTATGAAAGAGAATGAGGTTATACTACTTGAAAAAGACCATTCCACAAAATATGAAGGGTTTGATCCCAAATCACCAGAGTCGTATATTATGTTCAGTTTAACACAATATATTTATCGGGAACAATGTAAAGACCTGGCTACAAAAATTCAGACTCAATACAAAGGAAATAAGAGAGAAGACAGAGATGTACAACAGGCCGGGTTTTTGGTATTGTATATGACTTCAATGCCTAGTGTGCTGACTGAAACAGGTTTCATTACTAATACTGACGAGGAGAAATATCTTAACTCAAAAGATGGACAAGACAAAATCGCATCTTCAATCTTCAAAGCCTGCAATGATTATATAAATGAGATTGACAGTAAGAGTGGGATATCAATAAGCGAGAATCAGAGTAGTGATACGGTTTCTGATTCTACAACCTATGAAATTTCACAGGCAGGAGACTTAATGTTCAGAGTACAGGTTACCACATCAGCAACAAAAACAGAGATTAATCCGGAAAATTTCAAAGGAATAAAAGATATAGATGAACTATTTGTTCTAGATCGTTATAAATATGTAACAGGCAGTTTTACTGATTATTCTGCTGCTGCAAAGTACAGAAAAACAATTGAGAAGATTTATCCTGATGCGTTTGTAATAGCAGTTAAAGACAACAAAATAGTACCTTTGCAAGAGGCAATTGAGAGAAAAAAGAAAAATAAATCTGAATTTTAATGAAAAGAATATCACATGAGGTTAAAGTTGGAGCAACTACTCTGATTGTAATATTGATTTTTATCTGGCTTTATAATTTTCTTAAAGGAAAAGATTTCTTTTCTCACTCAGCATATTATTATACGGTTTATTCTAATATTGGAGGTCTTGCTGAATCAAGTCCTGTTGAAATTAATGGTTACAGAGTGGGAATTGTTCAAAAGATTAATTTTGCTGATGCCGAAAGCGGAAAGCTGATTGTTGCGTTTTCAGTCAGAAAGGATTTTAAACTTCCAAAGAATACTGTAGCTGAAATAGTTCCAATGTCCCTCCTGGGAGGAATGAAGGTTCAGTTTTTATATGGTAATGGCCCGGGAACCTATGCAGATGGAGATACTCTCCCGGGCAGACTTGCTCAATCACTTTCGGAGAGAGTGGAAAAAGAACTATTGCCTGTTAAGGATAAGATAACAAATCTCATTTTCGCAATTGATAACATAATAAAAGCCGTGAACGGTATAATGGATGCTGATTTTAAAAAGGATATGGGAGGAACTATGGCCAACCTTAACAGATCAACTGAAAGCCTAAACAGGATATTAGGGTCAAAAGAAAACGAAGTGAAAGCGACAATCGATAATATCAATAAATTCAGCAAAATGCTATCTGATAATTCAGAGAAGATGAACACTACCTTAATCAATCTTAAAACAATTTCCGATACTATTGTTGCTGCAGATATCTATAGCTCTTTAAGCAATCTTAAAAAGAGTCTTGAGAAAACTTCCATCATGGTTGAAAATATGAATAATGGCAAAGGAAGTGCAGGTCAATTTCTCAAAAATGATACACTTTATGTCAATATGACTAAAAGTCTGGAGAGTTTAAATGTACTTTTGCTGGATGTGAAAGCAAATCCAAAAAAATATGTTCACTTTTCAATCTTTGGAAAAAAGAACATTCCTGTTAAATAATTTTCCCTAAAATTCAGATTATCTTATTCTTAAAAAAACGAATCAGAATCAATGACAAAATAGTCCTGATTTTAGAGTGGCTATGTTAAATTTTGAGTAAGAATCCATAATGAGTTGTAACACACCAATAAATCGGCAACATAGATCATATGTCATTGTTATTAAGACACTTAGATAAAATTAAAATTTATTCGTTCATAAGTTACTGAGGTTTAAAAACATATACTTTTATTGAGAAAGTCAAGCAAAATAAATTTTTTTTATTAGTTTTTTTTTTACAATTTTTGCTGTATGAATCGGCTGGATTCTGACATTATATATTTTTAAAAAAGCCAACCTACATGAATAAGTCACATAATGACGTTTGGAATAACTGTCTGCAGATTGTAAGGGATATTATTCCATCCATCAGTTACAAGACCTGGTTTGAACCGATCATTCCCTTAAAACTAGAAAACAATGTTTTAACCATTCAGGTGCCAAGTCCTTTTTTTTATGAATATCTTGAAGAACAGTATATAGATATTCTGAGAAAGACACTGAGGCGCGAGATAGGAACTGATGCCAAGCTTGAATATAACGTCGTTATGGAAAATTCAAACTATTCTGATGGTAAGCCCTATACTGTCAGATATCCCTCCAGAAATAAAACTGACCTTAATAACAGACCTGTTCAGGTTCCTTTCGATGTAACACAGCCATCAATAAAAAATCCATTTGTTATTCCCGGTATAAAAAAAGTTCATTTTGATCCAAAACTTAATCCCGATTACAATTTCAGTAATTACGTGGAGGGGGAATGCAACAGGCTTGCCCGTTCGGCCGGAATTGCTATTGGGAACAATCCTGGAGGAACTGCTTTTAATCCATTAATGATTTATGGTGATTCAGGATTTGGAAAAACTCATCTTTCTCAGGCTATAGGAATTCTTGTAAAGGAAAAACATCCAGATAAGATTGTTCTATATGTTAACGCCAATAAGTTTCAGACTCAATTTGTTGAGTCAGTAAGAAATAACAATAAGAACGATTTTCTTCATTTCTACCAAATGATTGATGTGCTTATTTTGGATGATGTTCACGAATTTGCAGGAAAGGAAAAAACTCAGGATACATTCTTTCATATATTCAACCATCTGCATCAATCAGGGAAGCAGTTGATTCTTACATGCGACAGGCCTCCTGTTGAACTTCAGGGAATGGAACAGAGACTTCTTTCAAGATTTAAATGGGGCCTCCAGGCTGATCTTCAGAGACCAGATTACGAAACCAGGCTGGCTATTCTCAAGAAAAAAGCTTATAACGACGGAATTGAGTTACCTGAAGAAATATTCGAATACCTGGCTGTGAACATATCAAATAATATCAGGGAACTCGAAGCAGTATTGATATCTCTTTATGCCCAGTCAACACTTAACAGAAAAGAGATCACACTCGACCTGGCAAGATTGATGGTTGAAAAGCTGATAAGCACTGCCAGACGTGAAATAACTATTGAATATATTCAGAAGATAGTTTGTGATTATTATAAAATTCCAATTGATCTTATTCAGGGAAAGACAAGGAAGAGAGAGATTGTTCAGGCAAGACAGGTATCGATGTATTTTTCAAAAAGTCTTACAAAAGCATCATTGGCCAGCATTGGATCACATATAGGAGGAAAAGATCATGCAACTGTATTACATGCCTGTAAAACCGTTAACAATTTGATTGACACTGATAAACATTTCAGAAACCAGATAACTGAAATTGAGAAAAAGTTAAAAGTTTAAATCTTTTACGCATCTGAATCCCAGTGTTTCACTACGGTCAAATCCTGGTGATACCATAAGCAATATCTGAGTTTTATCGAGTGATTGAGGTCCTCCCTGCATGTACCACCAACTTGATTCAGGTTTGTAATAACTTCCTCCCCTGATTGTGAAAAAGTAGTTTGTACCATTAAAGTACAGATCATTTGTAAGCTGCCATACATTTCCAACAATGTCACACACACCGTACGGACTTTGCCCTTTTGGAAATCCATCAACAGGAGTTGGTCTTCCAAAAGAATTATTGCAGTAAGTTCCATGAAACTCATCACCCCACGGCCACTTTCGTTTATCGGTGCCCTGAGCGGCGAGCTGCCATTCAGCTTCTGTTGGAAGCCTTTTTTCAGACCATTTTGCGTAAGCCATCATATCATCATAGCTAACATAAACTACCGGATATTTATCCTGACCCTGTTTGAACATTCCAGAATTCCAATTCCTTAAATACCTTGTTGTATCTGCAGGTCTGTACCTTGTATTATTCAGGAACTCATAAAACTGAGCATTTGTAACCGGGTATTTGTCGATCAGGAAACTATCAATACGAACGGTATCATTGTTAATATCAGGATAGGGAATAAAATCATCGTTGTTAGTTACATTATAGGAAAACAAAGAGCCTGGTACCAATACCATGTCAGCAGGAATAGCTGAAGATTTTTTTGTTCGTTTTACCTTGCTTATTATCCATGGCTTTCCTCCTTTCAGAATAAAAATATTCTCATCTTTCAGTCTCTTATTTTCAATTAGCTGCAAAACAATTTTACCTTCATAAATACCAAAAACATCCCGTATACTAATCGTTGTATCTTTTAAAATTCTGAATTCCTTATTTAATGTCTGATAGGTAGGATTTCCTTTCCATATCAACAACTTTCCATTACCTGTAGGTTTGATCTTTAATGAATCTCCTATTATTCCTGATTTGAGTAAATCCGGGAGCTCTGCAATACAATCCACCGATCCCTCCTTTCGTGTCCCGGAATAAGATGTTTGCCACCCTGTGGTATTTGCAGAAATAAAGGTTATCCCTTTATCAATGACAGGGGTCAGATTTTCATGATTCCATAACGATACAAAATGCTTCCCTTTAGTTTTCTCAACTTTAAAGAGTTTTCCACTGACACCCTCCGGTTTCATATTAAGAACGGTGTAGACAGTTTTTTCACCTGATTTCCAACGGTTAACAAATACATTATCAAGTGTTGTCTCAATCATTGGTGTCCAGTCAATATCAATGAATGCGTCATGATTTTGCCGAAGGATAAAAGTAGTTTTGGCAAGGTAATCAAGATCATTCCTGTAGTTTTCATCGCGTCCACCCGGACGGAACATATTTAATTCAGTTCCATAACCATTAAAGAATGCTATTGCTATTTCACGATGAATCAGATCTTCCCCTACGTCACAAACTCTGAAAATAGAAAAATCAGGTTTAATTAACTTATTAAGATTTAGTTCAGGGCTCAAGAAAATGGCATTGTGAACACGTCCCGATATAATTCCGGGCATATCTTTGATAATTGCCATTCCCTCAGAATACATAACCACTCCCTTTTTTACACTATCGGCAGCAGCCTGCAACTCAAAACTTGAGCTGCCTTTTGTATCAAGCACAACCCCATCGGCATCCGTTTCTCTGATAAGCTGAGCCATACCTTTATAATGATCTTCTTTTCTGGTACTGTTATCCCATGGATTATAAGCAATAAATAAGCGGGTTCCTAATTGATGGGATAATCCCGAGAAGGTTTTTAACTGTCCTGTTCCACCTGGCAGATCTCTGTACAGGTCCCATTGGTTACGCTGGTCAAGACCAAGTCGTGGCCATGTTGGCCAGATTCCAAACACATCAACATTTCCGAAAAGTTCTTTTTCCTTTTTTAGTACATCGGGATAAGTATATTTTCCTGTGGTTCTGTCATAAAATTCTCTGTCCCAAGCCATTTGGAGAATTATCAGGTAGCTCTCTTTTATCCAGGACAGATCAGCTCTTTCAAACATAGTGTTGTCAAACTTATCCAGATCGTACAAATATCTGTCTCTGAACATCAGACGAAGTCCATTCTGCCATTCTCCCCTGAAAACATCAGCATAAACCGAATAAGTAACTCTTGCATTTGGAGGCAAAACAGTGGTGTATCTTTGCTTTTGTCCCCCTTCCACTTTAACCCGACGGGCAAGTGCGCAGACTGAGATATCTTTCCCTGCAATAAAAGAGGAATATCCCAATTCCCAGGCATTGTCGGGAAGAATAACCCGGACGGGAAGAAAACCTGGACGAAATAAACATGCTCTGGCAAGATCTGATGGACCTTTCCCTGTGACATAAACTGAACCCGGGTCTTCTCCAAATGGAACAACATTACTTATTGAGACAGTATCCTTTCCAATATTTTCTAAAGCTATTTCCCCTTTCCATCCTGAAGCGGATGGTTGAGAATTTTTAAATGTCACTTTAATTCTATTATCATAGGTCTGAGAATACTGATCTTCAGTCTTTATTGAACTAACATCCGCTGAATTGAATTGTTTATCATTAAGTAAAAAGCTGTAAAGAGGTTTACTTTTTAGCAAGGTATAAGCACTGCTATCCGCCAGTACAATTTTTTCAATGGAGAGGGCAGGTTTATTTGTAACTAAAACATTATATAACTCTTGTGTGTACCCTTTAAGTGTCGAAATCAGCAAAACCGCACTTAAAAATAATATTGATTTTATGAACTTCTTCATTACCTCTATAGTGTTTATCGAATTACGCAAGATAAAGCATACTGACCATAAAAAAAATGTTACCGCCCAGATAAATAGGTCAATTTTTTTTTTAGATAAATATGTTGTATTTTTAGGAGTTATTCAAAAGAAGATGTGGAAATGTCCGGAATTTGTAAAATACTAAGCTATATTTTTATCTTTTCTCTTATTGGGATAATGACTGCATGTGCTCCTGCAAAGAAGAATCCAATCAACGCAAAGAGGAAACAAAGTTCCCATTTGAATGCTTCACAATTAGGGAGAAACAGATTCTATTTTTCACCAGGCTATCAGAATAAGCTGACTAAGAAGTATAAAAAGAGATAGGTATTTAACCTTTTTCATTCATTGCATAAAAAACTCAACCCGTCGTATGCCAGCATAATTTCAGGTGGCAGTTCCTTAGTAACCTCTGCATGAAAGCCCATCTGATGACTAATATGAGTAATAAATGCTTTTTTAGGTGATATTTCTCTGATAAAATCGATAGCTTCCCGCAAGCTAAAATGAGAAACATGTTTTTCTTTTCTTAATGCATTTATAACGAGATACTTAACTCCGAACAATTTCTCTTTACTTTCTTCTGGTATATAATTGGCGTCAGTTATATAGGCAAAATTTCCAACTCTGAAACCATAAACAGGCAGATGGTAATGGAAAACCCGGATTGGTATGATTTGAACACCCTTAACATCGAAAGCATGCTCGGGAATAAGATTAAGTCTCATTTTCGGAATTCCGGGATATTGATATTCAGAGAAGACATAAGCATATTCTTCCTTTATTGCTTTCTGAACTCTTTCCTCCGCATAAATATCAATTGCATCCTGACTTTTATAATTGAAAGCCCGTACATCATCCATGCCTGAAATATGATCTTTGTGTTCATGTGTCAGTAGAATTGAATCGAGTTTCATAACATGTTCACGCAGCATCTGCTGACGGAAGTCGGGACCAGCATCAAATAGAAGGGTAGTCTCGTCTGTTTCGAGAAGCAGTGATGTTCTAAGTCTTTTGTCGTGGGGATCAGAAGAAAGACATATCTTACATTCACAAGCAATTACAGGTACGCCCTGTGATGTTCCTGTCCCAAGAAAAGTTATTTTCACTTTACAAAATATTTCATGACAAACCTATATTAAAAATCAATAAAAGGCAACACTAATGGCCTTTTTGTTATGTTACCCAGGAGATGTATATTTGCATGATTTCATAATTATATAAATTATAACGTGAACGGCAGGATTTATCTTATACCTGTGACTTTAGGAGGAGATGATTATTCAAAAGTCATCCCCGAAAAAGTACTTAAACTGACCAGACAATTACGATTTTTCATCGTTGAAGACACCAGAAGTGCAAGAAGGTTTCTCAGGCTCATCGACAAGGAGTTTCCAATTAATGATTCAGAATTCTTTGAATTAAATGAGCACACAGGCGAAGCAGACATAGCACATTATCTTGATCCTGTTTTTAATGGATCTGATATCGGATTACTTAGTGAGGCCGGTCTTCCTGGCATTGCAGATCCCGGGGCACGCATAGTTGCCCTTGCTCATCAGAAAAAAATCACAGTTACTCCCCTATCAGGGCCATCTTCAATAATTCTTGCCCTTATCTCATCAGGATTAAACGGACAAAATTTCTCTTTTAATGGGTATCTGCCTGTTAAACCGGCAGAAAGGTCTTCAAAACTAAGGGAACTGGAAAAAAAAGGAGCTGAAGGCTACGCTCAGATCTTTATGGAAACCCCATACAGAAATCAGAAGATGTTTGAATCGATTATTGAAACATGCCACAATGACACAAAGCTTTGTATTGCTGCAGATATTTCCCTTGCCTCAGAATCAATAAAAACTATGAAAATCTCAGAATGGAAAAGAGATTTACCATTACTAAAGGACAAGCTGGTAGTTTTTGTGTTGCAGTAATACTATTTTCCGAGACCTGCTTTTACTTTAACAAGCTCCAATTCAAATAACAGAGGAGTATAACCAGCTATATTATAACCCCCCATTGAGCCATAAGCCAACCCGGATGGTATAACCAGCATCGATTTTCCACCTTCTTTCATGTAGGAGATTCCCTCTTCAAATCCGTAAATCATAATACCCTGATAAACAGGAAACTTAAGAGTATCAATTCTGCCAACATTGGTGTCAAAGGTTGTTCCGTTAAGAAGTTTCCCGGTATATTTTACCCAGACACTATCTTGGTTAATGGGCGCCCTGCCTGTACCTACTGTAACATCAAGGAAGTATAAACCGCTTGTTTTCTTTTCAAACAGAAGATTAGGGTTTTTACTAAGATAATCCTGAATTTCTGAAGCTTCGGCTTTCTCATATTTTTTAGCAGGATTGCATGAAACAAGTATGATCAAAAGAATTGTGGTAACAGAGAATAAGATTGTTCGGATACTATTTTTCATAAAGAATAAGGATTTAAGTATTGATTTAAGTATTGATTTAATTAACATGTTATAAACGCAAAAAACATCTTTGTATTATTCGGGCCGCAAGATATTAACATTATAAACAATTATTGCCCTGGATGGGATCTTTTTTCTATCTCCGACCAGCCCATAGCCCAAAAAAGGCGGAATAATTAAGATAGCTTCGGCACCTGGTTTCAACAATCTGAGACCCTCATTCATTCCCGGCTCCATTTCACTCTTACCTAAAATAAGCTCCTTTGGTCCAAGATCTTTTGATGAATAACAACTGGTTCCATCAAGGAGTGAGCATTCATACTCCATGGTAACTTTGCTGTTTTCGGTAAACCTGGGACCCTCTCCCTCTTTTATTATCTGATACCAGAGGCCAGTTGATGTCTCTGTCATCCTTAGGTTTTTCCGTTCTATATAGTTCTGAATTCTTTCTTTATCCTTCTTTAAAAAATACCTGTTCAAATCAACCATTTCATTTTTTCCGGGACGGGAATTCTGGTTAATTTTTTCAGTACTGTTTTTACATGAAATAAATATAATTAACAATATAATGCATCCTATATATCTAATTGTCATATTGTTATGCTTTATCTTCAAATCTCCAGACATTCTCTTTCAGAGCTTTAAGAAAGTACTTAATGGTGTTTGACAGGGTATCTGAATATTCTCCTCCGGAAGCGTTCAGATGCCCTCCTCCCGAAAAATATTGTGAAGCAAATTCATTGGTAGAAAAACTTCCTATTGAGCGAAAGGAAAGTTTTATAAAATTATCTTTTTCAATAAAAAGAGCTGTAAAATAAATTCCTTTTATTGATAATGGGAGATTAACAAATCCTTCTGTATCACCCTTTACATGATTGTATTCTTTCAAATCGTTTTTTGAAAGATAGATGTAAGCAGTTTTGTATTCAGGTAGAACAACCATTCTTTTATTTAATGCAAAACCCTCGAGTCTTATACGGTCTGCAGAAAAATTATTATAAATAAGGTTTAGTATTTTCACCTTATCAATTCCTGTCTCGAGCAGATCAGCTACAATTCTGAATGTTCTGGAAGAGTATGCACCATGTTCAAAGTTCCCGGTATCAGTAATAATTCCTACATAGAGAGCTTCCGAGTAAGGTTTATTAAGAAACGGGGCCCCGTTAATGTTACATAAAAGTTCATGAATCAGCTCACATGTAGAACATTTTGAAGGATCGGAAACAGTTAATTCCGCAAATGTTCCAGGATTGAGGTGGTGATCGATTATTACTCTTTTTGCATGCGATGCTTTCACAAAATCCTCTGCCTCCCCAAGTCTGTTAGATTGATTAAAATCGAGCATGACAATAAGGTCAGCCTCTTCAATCATCTTTCTGCTTTTCTTCCTGTCTTTAATAAATATGGTTATATCATCAGTCCCTTCCATCCAAAGCAAAAACTCCTGAAGGAAATTTGGCGATAACATACTCACATTGCTTCCTTTAGCCTTAAGGAAATGATATAAAGCTAATTGTGAGCCAATTGCATCTCCGTCAGGATTTATATGGCAAATGAGTAGTATATTCTTTGACGATGAAAAAAGATTCGATAATTCCTTGGTATATTTAGATAAATCTATCACTTTTGCTACGGAGTTTTTCAAGTGGTCAAAGATAGAAATTATTCCTGAAGACCAATTCGATTATTAAGTATCAAAAATTGTATATATGTATAGCGATTTTACGTTTTCGATTATTAAGCCAGATGCAGTAAGAACTGGTAAAACAGGACCAATTCTTGCCATGATTAACGAAAGTGGGTTTGAAATTGCTGCAATGTGCATGGTTAAAATGACCATTCCGCAGGCAGAATCATTTTATTCGGTACATAAAGGAAAGCCATTCTTTGAAGGGCTAATAGAATTTATGACATCCGGCCCTGTCGTTGTAATGATTTTAAGGCATGAAAATGCTGTTGATCAGTTCAGAAAACTTATAGGGTCGACTGATCCGGCTAAAGCAGAACCTGGTACTATCAGAAAGAATTTTGCAGTATCGGTACAGATGAATGCTGTTCATGGATCTGACAGTGTTGAGAATGCAATTCTTGAGTCTAATTTTTTCTTTTCGGGTATTGAAAGGTTCTATTAAACTTTAGATGACATTTTGTGTTATTAAGCTAAAAGAACTTTAAATATAGTTATGGATTCACTTTTAAAGAAAGACTTTTCAGATAAGAAAGAGCTGGAAAAGTACTCATCGGCGTTCACTCTTTCAGATATGGAGATCTTCATCTTCCCTGAATTGTTCTACCCTCTTATTCTTGCAGATATTATGTCTCCTCAATTATGGGCATGGAGGGAGGATCCCTGGTTTACTGACATAGATAAGAAGAGTTTCACGAGTAAAGCGAACAGGATTAAACAATATATTATTCAAAATTTTGTTTTCAATCTTGATCTTTCAACATGGGGCCTGACTTCCAAAACTGCTGAAATTGCAAGATTCAGTGATTTTTTCGACATGGATATGCTCAGACAATCCAATGCATTGTTTGGATATGAAGGCGACAAATACTATTTCGATATTGACATAAGGAAACATTTTGGTCTGGATAAATATGATTCTGACATAATACCATTCTGGAAGACAGAAACAATTGAGGCAATGACAGCCTTCAGGTATAAAGATAATTTCACAACAGGAGCAGGTGAATGTGTTTCACTATCTGCTCTTTATGCAGCTGCAATGTTTGTAGTCGGCAGAGTTCCACTCGAGAAAATATTTTTGATTGCTACCCCGCTTCACTCGCAGAATTTCATTATTGAAAAAGACGGATTAATAACCAATAACCGAAGAATTGTTACAAAAAATATGTGGTATAATGGTACCTCTCTTTCTGAGAAAGCACGAAGGGCAATGGAAAACGAGAAGGTAACTATTGTTTCACATATTTCAGGGTACATTCATACTTTATTTAATGAAGCCTCTATTGACCAAGACGCTTACAAATATTTCTCAATCAAGCTGAAAGAATTCCTGGTTACAGATCTTACAAATCTGATCTTCATTAACTTCCTGCGTTTTAAATCAAAATACAAGACTTTATTCCAATACCGATGCGAATGTTCAGGTATACAAAGATTTATTTCGCTTGAAAAAATGTTTGAGTATGAACACACAAGTAAATTCAACGTTTCAATGGAAGCCCGCGAATCGCTTGTCAAAGAAATTGAAGGAGACGAATTTCATCTTAGTCCCATCCTCGGAAAAATCATGCTGAATGATATTGAAAATATAATAGTTAAACATTCAGGAAAAAGCCTTGAAGAAATTGAAAATGAATTTATCAAAACAGCAGGTATCGTTTCTGAATCTATCATTCACGAGATGTTTAAGGATTTAAAGGATTTCATTTATATTAATCCACAGATTCCTGATTTTAAAAAGAATTATATAAGTACACCCAGACTTAAGATTACTAATGAGAATACCCGTTCCCAAATCATTGAATTAATAAATAGTCATAAAGAAAATTCGGAGCTTGCCTTGTTATCACTTTATGTTTACAGGCAAATGGATATTATAGAATGGTTGCCATTCATTAAAGCGGCTATTGAAAGAAATCCTGTCTGTTTTACTGATTTGAACGGAAAGAGTATTTCCGAAGTTTATAACATACTTATTAACTTGTCTGAGGAATCAATTTACGATGGATGCAGACTGGCATTACCAGACGAAGTATGGAACTTCAGACGCGGTGATGGAATCGAAAAAGCCCTGGTGCTGGCTGATTTTTTGATTCATAATAATAATACTTCATCGGTTACGATAGTGATAAATACCGAAAAAGTTCTTTTAAGCTGCAACGGAAACGAGTTTCATTTTACTTCAAATAAAAACCTGAGGAAATCTATTCTTATTGAAGGGAATTCTTATAAAATAGATTGACGAATTACGATTTATCTCAGTACAATATCCTTAACTACTTCACTGCCTGCTTTCTGATTGAGTTTTTCTTTTAGAACCTGTCTGAGCATAAGTAATTCGTTTCTTACAACAGATGAATTCAAATGGACATATAAGACATTATCCCTGAAGTAAATTTTGGAGGTTCGTGAGCTGATTGCCTTACCAACAATTTCTTCCCAGGAGTTTATAACGCCAACCTCACTGAGTTTTCCCCCGATCTTCATCTCATCGATGTAGTCTTTTACTGCATCGGCAAGTGATATGGTTTTACTTCGTCTCATTCGTGTGCAGATTTATGCCGTTTAACCTCTTCCACCCCATTATCTGCAATTTTGAAGAGCTTATAGTCAGTTTTATGGGAAGCTAAAATATCCTGTAACCGATTCTGGTGAGTATCAGTAATAAAAATTTGTCCAAACCGGTCATTTGCCACTAGTCTGATTATTTGTTCAACACGTTCACTATCAAACTTATCAAAGATATCATCAAGCAACAAAACAGGTGAAAAGCCGGCTTTTCTTTTTATATAATCGAATTTCGCCAGTTTGAGAGCTACCAGATAAGATTTCTGTTGTCCCTGAGAACCAAGTGATTTCACGGAGTAATCATTCATTTCCAGAGACAGATCATCTTTATGAATCCCAACCGTTGTGTACTCCAAAATTCTGTCTTTGGTTATAGAGTTTGATAGTGCTTCCTGAAAATCGCCTTCGGAAAGATGAGAACGGTATTTGAGTTTTACCACTTCCTTTCCTGAGGAGATCATATCATAATATTCCTGAAAAACCGGAATAAGCTCATTAACAAGATTTTCTCTTTCTTTGAAAACATAACTGCCATACTTAACAAGTTGTGCATCCCATATCGAAAGAACATCTATATCGAATTTGCCTGATGATTTGAAATCTTTCAGAAGTTTATTTCGCTGCTGAAGTGCCTTGTGGTACCGGAGTACAGCATCGAGATATTCAGCATTATACTGGCTAATAATTTTATTCAGGAACTTTCGTCTGTCTTCACTTCCTTCTGTAATAAGAGCACTATCAGCAGGTGATATCATAACTACCGGATATCTTCCGACATGATCTGAGAGTTTTTGATACTCTTTTCCGTTTCGTTTAAGCAATTTTTGCTTTTGTCTCTGAAACGCACAATAAATCTGATCTTCTTCCTCATCTCTGACAAATGTCCCCTGAATAATAAAATAATCTTCACTATGTCTTATACTTATGCTGTCGATGTTATTAAAGAAACTTTTTGTAAGCGATAAATAGTGGATTGCATCAAGAATGTTCGTCTTCCCTACTCCGTTATTGCCAACGAAACAATTGATCTTTGGGGAAAACTCAAGCTCATTAAGCTCATAGTTCTTAAAATTGGTAAGTGCAAGCTTTTTCAGGTACATGGGAGAAAAACTAAAATATAAGATAAAAGACAAAAGTAAAAAGATAAAAGGCAGAAACCAATAGTTAAAGTCAGAAGTTAGAAGACAGAAGACGGAAGACGGAAGTAAGAAGGAGATCGATAAAAAGTGATATAAAAGGTGCATAAATCAGTCCATCTGATCTTATTTTCCATTTTTTAAACTAATTGTTTCAAAATTACCTGAAAAAAATTACTTTTGCGGTGGTAAATTTTAAAGTTTAACAGTAGATACACTTATGACTAAGAATAAAAAGGATGTAAATCCACAGACTATTTCAAGCGTTGAAGAGACCCTGACCAGAACAGAACAATTTCTTGAAGAGAATTATAAGAGTTTATTGATTGGATTAGGTGTAATAATTGTCCTGGTGGGAATTGGCTGGCTTGGCAAACTTTATTTAAGTAAAAGAAACGATGATGCTCAGTCGCAAATGTATCAGGCTGAAAGATATCTCGAAATGGATTCTTTAAAACTTGCGCTGAATGGTGACGGTAACTATCTGGGTTTTCTCGATATAGCCAAAGACTACAAATTTACAAATTCAGGTAATCTTGCAAAATACAGTGCAGGTATATGCTATCTGCATCTTGGCAATTATCAGGAAGCAATTGATTTTCTCAACAAATACTCTAAGAAAGATAAAGTACTTGGATCATTAGCTATTGGAGCGACAGGTGATGCCTACGTTCAATTAGGCAATATTGACAAAGGGGTTTCCAAGTACCTTGAAGCTGCTGATTATGCAAATAATTCATTCAACACACCATTGTTCCTGATGAAGGCTGGTGAAATTTATGAATTAACCGGAAAATACTCTGAGGCATTAAAAGTTTACGAAAGAATAGAGAGTGCATATCCCGAAAGTACTGAAGGAACTACAATAGAAAAGTATATTGCAAGGGTAAAACTTCTTAATGAGCACAAATAATCTATCAGCTTACGATCCGGAAAGCGTTCCGAATGCAAAAGAAATGCGTTTTGGCATAGTAGTTTCAGACTGGAACAGAGAAGTTACATGGTCATTGCTTGACGGAGCAGTGGCTACCCTAAAGAAGCATGGCGCAAGCAATAAAAATATAGTGGTTAAACATGTGCCTGGAAGTTTTGAGCTTACACTGGGAGCTCAATTTCTTGCAGAGTACGATGATCTTGATGCTGTTATCTGTCTTGGATGTGTAATACAGGGAGAAACACCTCATTTCACATATATCTGCCAGGGTGTTACACAGGGAATAACTCAGTTAAATATGGAGTATAACATTCCATTTATTTTTGGAGTTCTGACCACAAATAACCAGCAGCAGGCCGTTGACAGGGCTGGTGGGAAACATGGTAACAAAGGTGATGAGGCAGCTGTAACAGCAATAAAAATGGCAGCACTTCAGAGAGGGATGGAGAAATAATACTATCTCAGTACCTTTCGTACGAAAGCTACAGTGAAATAAGACATCATAAACACTCCCATAAATCCTTCTAATCCGGAAATTATCCTACTTAACCCCATAGGATATACATCTCCGTAACCAATTGTAAAAAAAGTTACTGCACTATGATAAAAAGACTGAGTGAGTGTTGACAGATGGTCGGGGTTATTTACAGCTGAAACCGTATGACCCAATCCTGACAAGTCAGAAAGAAAATATAATGTTCCAAAAGTGAACCAGAATACAACTACACTTAAAAGTACACGACCGGGTGATGTGGCATAAAGTCCAATTTTATCAAAGACAAGCCACTGAAAGCTATTAGCTATATAGCTTACTATTTTTGCAACACCTCCCTTTTCTTTCTGTTCATTAAGCCACGATTTTGCCTCATAACGTTTGAACATAATATAAGCTTCGTCTTCATCCTCATACTTACCTGTTCCGCTGAAATTTTCTTTAAGAATTCTGAACTGTTCGGCTTTTTGTCGTAGAGTAGTTCCCTCCTGGTTTACAATAGAATTATTGCACTTGTTATGCTTCCAATCGATATAAAGTTTTCCAATAAGCCTCATACCTGACATATCAAGTGTCTTAATTTCAATAGGGAAATCATAAGGTTCGAGGTCGACAATATCGCGTACAATAGTATCAGAAACATCAAGAAGATCTGCTTTAGCAAGACGAAGATCAAAATAATGATCAAGATGGCATGATTTAAAAGAGATTATATGAAACTTTGATTCATAGAAAGTTACGTCACCATCACCAAATTCAGTCCTTTCGAAACTGATGTCAGTTTCTTCCATCTCCATAAGATTGAAGTTTTTGGGACCAGACCCCATCTCTGCTTTTTTAAACTGAATTTTTCCTGCCTTGGAGGAAGCTCCTTCAAAATTTACTTCTCCCTTACCAAAGACTGACCTGTTGAAATTTATTCGTCCCGAACCAAAGTCAACAGTTCTGAAATCAACCCGGCTATTCCCGAATTCGGTTCTTTCAAACATTATTTCACAATCGACAAAAACTGAATAATGAAAATCTACTTTCCCTCCCTCTATCCTTGTTACTTTAAAATTAAATCGCCCACTGTTGAAGAGAGTATTTATAAAAAGAAGTTCTCCGCTGTTAAACTCAGTATTTGCGAAGCTTACTTCTCCATTTCCAAACTTTATATCCTGGAAATCTTTGATACCATCTTTTACAACAGAGTTTTTAAACATGAAATCTCCATCACCGAAGACAGATCCTGTAAACTCAAGATTTCCATCCCTGAAAAAGGTATTTGAAAAAATCACATTTCCTTTTCCAAATACAGATCCGCTAAAGAGTACTTTTCCTTTGGCAAAATGGGTACCTTCAAAGCTGATATCACCATCAGCAAAAGAAGAAAACGTAAAATCAGTGGATATTTTTGCTTCGAAAAATGCATTTTTTGCAGAAAAACCTTTGATTTGAACCGGGACTTTCTTTTCAAGATCATTATATTTTCTGAACGAAGAAAGAGAGAATTCAGAAATATAAAAATTGTCTAGATTCAGATCTTTTCCCTCCTTGATAAGGTTATAAATCAGGTTAATCTCAACAGCTCCAAACAATTCATTACCAATCTCTTCACCTTCTTTATCATAAAAAGTAATAATAGCTGTACGGGGACAGGTTCTACCATCATCAGCAATAAATTTGACAATCTTTACTTCTACCCTGTAGTTTGTGTAACCTGTAACCATTAATAATTGTATTTTAAAGAGAAGCTAAATTATAAATAAAAAACGATAATCATAATAATTTTTACTCTTGACTAACGGGCACAAAGTCTTTTATAAGGACAATATGAACATTTTCCTCTGATGTCGGTCGTCATAGAAAATGACTCATCATTATTGAAAATTGTTGTTACAATTCCCTTAAGTCCGGAAAGAAATTCGTCCCTGATTAAATTGAAATCATCAATTAATATTTCACTTTTAGTCCCTGTTTTCAGTTTGAGTTTGTCAGCAAGCATTCCACCAGTCAATTTCTTTATCTTATAAACAGACGGACGGATCATAACTCCAGGATTTTTTGTCAGATAAGCTTCACAATAAAGTAGGGTTTGAAGCCATCCGTCTGCATCCTTTTTCCTGTCATCAACAAACAGATCATCAGTAGAACTAATTGTTTCAGCAACTGTCCCTGTTTTGTAATCAACTATCCTGGTAACGTTGTTTGCTATATCTATTCTATCAATATTGCCACCTGTTTTAATATCAACATTTTTCCCGTCCGACAAAATGGACAATATGAAACTAAAAGATTTTTCGAGATGCAGAACAGTAAAAGGCGCCAGAAATTTATCAACAGAAAGTATCTTAGTAAGGAAAGCCATTAATACATCTCTGACTATCAGTTCATTTCCGCTGATAATACTGTCTTTGGAAATATTAAACTTTTCATTTATCGCTTCATTGGTAACCTTTAAAAGAAGAGTCTTATCCCTTGTAATTGAATCGAGTCTATCTTTGGATATAGTCTGACCAATGTAATCATGATATATCCTCCTCATCATCTCATGCAGAATATTCCCCAGCATTGCAGGGTCAATATCTTTTGAAACTGTATCCTGTTCTTTTAGATGGTTAACATAATGGTAGTAAAATTTCATCCTGCAATTGAGCCATGTATTAATGGCAGAAGGAGATAATATCCTGTTTCCGGATTTATCCAGAAACCGTGAATTCAGCTGAAGGATATGTTCTTCAGTCCTTCCGATCCGCTCTGCGATTGATCCATGAGTTTTTATCTCAAAGCTGAGGTCCGTAAAGTCGAGCTTCATTACAGGATCATATTTCATTTGAATCAGGAACCGGCTCATCTCACCGCTTCTTAATCCTTCAGAGTTAGAATTATAAATAAAGGTCACATTTTCTGCTCTCTGAAGAAGCCGGTAAAAATGATAAGCATAAATCGATTCCTGATGGTTGACAGATGGCAGACCGAAGGCATCCCTGAGACTGAATGGAATGAAAGAAGAACCAGAAGAAACCGCGGGTAAAATACCTTCATTAACAGAAAGAATAATAAGGTTCTTAAAATCGAGGGCACGTGTTTCAAGAATACCCATTATCTGAACTCCCGACAATGGTTCACCGGAAAAAGGTACCGATTGTATTCTCAACATTCGGTCAAGAATTCTGATATAGGTATCTGTTGTGAAACTTATTTCAGGGCTGTTTACTATTTTCTCAAGCCTGTTTATGGAGAGCACAATCCTGTAAATAAATTCATTTCTTATATTCTGCTCAACAGGATTTACCTCTTCACCATCACTTAGCTTTTCTTCATTCAAAGCGATCAAAGAAAGTATTTCTTTAAAATATTCGGATAGCAAAGCCGGAGTTGCAGGCTTTTTAAAGACTTTATTGAGATGTTCTGATTTTGCGAAACGAAGATATGATACCCAAATCAGGTTTGTTTTTGTGATCTCATCAATAATCATTTTATCCGATTCATTCATCAATCCTGACATCAAAGGGTGCTTAAGGATACTTATCACTTCCCTGTAACTGAAACGCAAATCTCCATTGGCAATAGCAGCAGTTCTTTGAAGGTCCATAAGATGCTTCACAAGAGTATAAACGAGGGTCTGTTTAAGCGGATGGCCCATAGTAATATTTATATCTCCTATGTTTTCAGGAAGACTTGAAAGAACGGGCATCAGGAGGTTTTCATCTGCCAGAACAACAGCAGTATGATGAGCATTAACCTCAGTCAGGTCAGTCAATTCTTCAATTAATTGTGAAATAAGCTTAACCTGCGCCACATCTGAAGAGGTATCAATAACACGGCGTCTGACTTTTGAAGCTCCGGCAGATACCCTTGTGTCATAGCTCCATCCGGAAGGCATATCATTACCAAAGATTTTCAGATTATCGCGTAAGAAAAAACCGGCAGAATTAAGAATGCCTTCTCTGATGTAGGAATTATCATAATCCCAGTAGAATCTGGCTTTACCAATCTTTTTGAATCTTGCCATTATTGCTTTCTCACATTCATTCAATGCGTTAAAACCAATAAAATGAACCATATCCCAATTGAAACCGGACATTAGATCCATTTCTTTGTTTTCTGCAAGATCCCTGAAAATCATCCCTTCATAGGCAAGACTTTGTTCTTTCAATGCGTTTCTGAATCCGGAATAGAGATCAAAAAGAACTGACCATATACTTAAAAATCCTGATTTTTCATTGGTTGGTTTATCGGGATTAAAATTTATCCAGAACCTTTTAATAACTTCAATCTGTTCCGCAGTCAGTCCTCCAAATTGCTGATCAATTTTCTTTATATCCTGAATATTACTGAATAGCTTTGATGCATCTACCAGGTACTTATCTACATCATCAAAATCATTAAGAAGCATATCGCCCCAAAAGTAAAACTCATCAAAAGGTTCGGGTAATGTTTTTAGCTTTCTGTAAACTTTATAGAGTTCAAAAAGAAGTATCTCGTTACCTGCTATTTGTAAATTTGAATATGAACTGAATAATTCATTGATTGTTATAATTGAAGGAGCCCATACCGGTTTCTCTATTCTTGCTGCCAGATATTTAAGAAAATATAGGCCGGCCCTTCTGTTAGGAAAGACCAGACAATGACGATTCAATCCGTTTCCAAATTCTTTATAGAGTGATTGAGCTATATTCTCCAGAAAATATTCCATATCTACTTACTACTTACTACTTACTACATACTTTTTCCCCTGCCATGTATCACTCTCTTCAAGACGTTTTTCAATGAGACTGACGATCTGGTCAGTGCGCTTTTTGCCCCAGCCCTCCCCTGTTAAGAAACGCGGTGGAGCTTCTCCTGTGAATCGTTCAACGACAATTGCAGGATTCAGTCTTTCGAGAAAACTGATGAAGAAATCGAGGTATTCTTCCCACGAAAAGAGTTCAAAATCTTCAGGGTTTTCCCTGAATTCTTTCTCCATTACAGTTCCTTTAATAATTTGAAGCTGATGAAATTTCACAGTTTTAACAGGAAGCCTGGAAATTATATCTACCTGATTCATCATCTCCGCTCTCGATTCACCGGGAAGTCCGAAAATAAAATGAGCTCCTGTATTAATTCCAAGCTCAGATGTTCTTTCAACGGCACGTATCGCATCTTCAAATGAATGTCCGCGGTTAATACGTTTCAGAGTTTTGTTATAACACGATTCTATTCCATATTCAACGGCAACGTAGCATCGTTGAGAAAGTTCTTTAATGTAAGCCAGTTTTTCTTCATCTATACAATCAGGCCTGGTGCCGATTATCAATCCAATTACGCCATTGAAACTCAATGCTTCCTCATACAACTCTTTCAGCTTATCCAGAGGAGCATAAGTATTGGAAAAAGCCTGAAAATATGCCAGATATGACACTGCTTCACTATATCTCCATTTGTGAAATTCAACACCCTCTTCTATTTGCTGAGTCACTGATTTGGAAGGGACACAATACGATGGATTAAATGCATCATTAAGGCAATAAGTGCAACCACCTGATCCCTTTGTTCCATCGCGGTTAGGACAAGTAAATCCGGCATCAATGGAGACCTTTTGAACTCTCGCACCATATAGACTCCTGAAGTAATTTGAATAGGCATTGAACCTTCGTTCGTGCCCCCAGGGGAAGACTTTATTTTCCTTCTCAGCACTCATGCAGATACAATTTTGTTTTTATCAACATACCAGATAAACCCTTCAATACTACCATAACCCATATCTAAAAGCAAGTGGCGATATTGTTCAACCTGTTCCAGATAATGGGAGTTTTCTTCACCGAATTTGAAATCGATAATTGTTGTTTTTCCATCTTTAAAAATTACCCTGTCGGGCCGGCGTAAATTACCGGTTGGCAAAAGTATACCGGCTTCTTTCATTACCTCATTGCCGGCCATAAACCATTCTGCAACTTTAGGAGTACATATAAGGGAGTTAATCCGTTTTTCAATGACATCAGATTCCTCTTCCGGCAATTTGCCTTCCAGAACCAGCTTACGAACAGCAAGAGATATATCAGATGGGGTATTAATACCTTCAAAAACCTCATGCATCAGTTTCCCATAGTTTATTTTTTTTCTTACTTCCGCAGCTTCACTTGAAAAATAGTTTTCTCCATGAAGTTTAAGCTTCAGCGATTCCATTTCCCGGCTTACTGAATACGTTGAAGAGATAAGATTAATATTACCAGATATTTCCCTTTTGTTTTCAGGTATATCACCAAGTTCGAATACCTTGTCCTGGACAGAGTAAAAACCATTTAAGTGCAATCCTGATGCCTCCGAAGAGTTGATATTTAGCGTAATGGCATCCTTCAGTACACCTGCAATCGAATTTTTTGACTTTGGGTTATCAACCGAAAAGCCATAAATGGCATCTTTGGCTCTGGTGAGTGCAACATATAAAAGGTTAATATTATCGAGATAAACAGAATATTTTTCTTCTTTATAATTATCTGCGAATATAGTATCGGATAGATCCTTCCCGTATTTCACAGGAAGAATACCAAGTTCGTTAAAGGGAGCTATAGCTGGTTTGGCCCATAAAATAGGTGATTTAGAGGGAATATGATCGAGATTCCATGACAGGAAAGGAAGGATAACGATCTTGAATTCCAGTCCTTTAGATTTATGAATAGTAAGGATCCTCATAGCTTCCTGGTTTCCGGGCAATACAACAGATTTGCGCATACCGGTTGCTTGCCACCAATCGAGAAATGATTGTAAATCCGCATTCTTATTTTCGGTAAAACTTACTACATAATCCTGAAAAGTGTTCAGATAAGCTACATTCCAGGAATAATCTCCAAGACCATAAAACTTAATAATACTCTCAGTTGCTTCGAATAAGGGCATTTGTTTCACCCTGTCAAGAAAATCTTCATATCCTTCAGGAAAATATCGTTTTGAACCTTCAATCAGCTTCTCACTTATTAAAGGTGCTTTATCAGCTTCTTCATCGCCTTTTGAAAGAAGGTAGAATCTCAGCATCACGGCTCTGCTTATCATATCCTTCGGATCATTGACAACAGAGATCGCAGCAATAATAAAATTAATTACCGGAGAGTTTGAAAGCAGCAAAGAATCGTTTGAAACTACATTGAAATTATATGAAGATTTATTTTCAGAGGAACAGTTGTTACTGTAGTCAATTAATGTCTTTAGAACCATTGAACCCTCTTTTCCGTCCCTCACAATAATTCCAAAATCTGAAGCTTTATAGCCTTTGTCCTGGAAAGATTCTATTACGCCCGGAAGCCTTAGAAGTACAACCTCCTGCCATTTCGTCTCTTTATCATTTTCGATGAACTCCAAACGTATATAACCACCATCTTTTTTCCCGGGATCAGTCTGAACAGCTTCAGAATACAGGTTTTTGAAACTTACTGCGAGTGAATCTTCAGAAAGTGATTCATCGATCTGACCGGGGATAATAGAGAAAAGTGAATTATTGAATTTAATAATATTTGAACGGCTTCTCCAGTTTGTTGTCAATGGCCAGCTTAGAATTCTTTTGTTATCAACCATCTGATTAAGGACAGAGCCAAGTATCTCCCAGTCGCTGTTTCTCCATCGGTATATCGATTGTTTTATGTCTCCCACAACAAGGTTATCAAATCCCTCCGCCATACTATTTTCAATCAATGGTCTGAAGTTATTCCACTGAATTATTGAGGTATCCTGAAACTCATCAATCATAAAATTTTCAAAGCTGTTTCCTACTTTTTCATAAATAAAAGGCGATTGCTCTCCTTTTGTAATAAGGTTAAGTACTTCACCTGCATCAGAAAGCAGAAAACTGTTTTCAGAGTTGGTTATAACATGAACATTATGCAATACATCCGATAATATGCCGAGAGCGTAAACATTTTCCAATATAGCTTCTGCACTATTATAAGCAATTATATTCTCATCAAAATGCTTAATTGCTTCTTTCAGTGTATCTTCCAGACCGCTGTCAATCGCAGTCTGCAACTGTTGTGCGACAGGACCGGTTGACCACCTTGAAGGATCATTCAATATTTCGCGAACATAACTGTTTGGGGCTGTAACAACACCTGAAGCAAGCAACCTAATGAACCTTGGTACACCCTGCCCCTTCCTGTAAAACATATCATCGGACAGTTCAAGTATAGAGCATATCTCTTCGCATTTTTTTCCAAAAACAATTAATTGCTTTTCAAATGACGAGGAGATTGATTTTATCTTTTCGATATATTTCAGAAGAAATTCCTTATTCTCAAGATTTGACCGTTCACCAACTGAGAAAATTTTGAATTTTTCATTGAATAACTCTTGCCCGAGTTTAGTTATACCAGCCTTCAGATTCCAGCTCTTCTCATCGTCGATATTTGACATTACATAGGAAGTCAGCCAATTCTTGAGCTGAGTATCGGATGTCGCAGAAGCAATCATTTCATCAATGGCAGATGAAAGTATTGAGCTGTGATCGAGTTCAATGTTAAATCCGGCATGCAATCCAACCTCTCTGGCAAAAGCCCGCAGTATCTTCTGAAAAAAGCTATCAATGGTAGATACAGAGAATCTTGAAAAATCATGAAGAATGGAATTAAGGATATCCTTAGCCTCATTTCTTATCCAAACTTCAGATTTATTGGTTTCTGCAATGAGATCCTGCAAATACTCGGATTTTTCTCCAACTGCAAGTTTATGGAGATTATCAAGAATCCTTGATTTCATCTCGGCTGTGGCTTTATGAGTAAAAGTTACAGCAAGGATTTTCCTGTAATTGTATCTGGATTTAAACAGGCTTGTAAGATAAATACCTGTCAGTTTGTATGTTTTGCCAGAACCTGCTGAGGCGCTGTATATAGTAAGTGTTCCTGGTCCCATGGTGGGATAAAGTTAGCATTTTTCCATATATTTGCACCGTGAAAAAAAGAGTAGTTATAGGATTATCAGGAGGGGTTGACTCGAGTGTTGCAGCATGGGTACTTAAAGAACAGGGGTACGATGTTACCGGACTGTTTATGAGGAACTGGCACGATACAACAGGATTGCTTCAGAGTGATTGTCACTGGGAAGATGACCTTATGTTTGCAGAGATGGTTGCCAAAAAACTGAACATCCCTTTTCACCAGGTTGATCTTAGTGTGCCTTATCGTAAGCGGGTTGTCGATTACATGTTTGCTGAATATGAAAAAGGGCGTACACCTAACCCCGATGTACTTTGTAACAGGGAGATAAAATTTGATTCCTTTGCTGAAGAGGCAAAAAAACTGGGTGGCGAATTCGTAGCAACAGGTCATTACTGCAGAAAGGAAGAAATAATATCAGGGAATGATACTATTTACAGACTACTTTCAGGTAAAGACAGTAATAAAGATCAGAGCTATTTCTTATGCCAGGTAAGTCAGGAGCAGCTTTCTACAGCATTATTTCCCATTGGTGATCTGACAAAACCAGAAGTTCGAAAAATAGCTGCAAAACTCGGACTTGCTACCGCACAAAGGAAAGATTCACAGGGGATATGTTTTGTAGGGAAAGTGGACCTACCAACATTTCTTCAGCAGAAGTTACAGGCTAAGAAAGGAAATATAGTTGAAATAGTAGAAATGAAGTTGTACCCTGACATTAATGAAGGGCTTCCTGAAAAGGATGCAACTGAAGAATTGCTGTTGTCGATGACTGAACCTTTTAAATATGAACCTTCATTTGGAAAGATAATCGGGACACATAATGGCGCACATTTCTTTACGATTGGTCAGAGAAAAGGGATGAATGTAGGCGGACATAAAGAACCACTTTTTGTAATAAATACAGATGTGGAACAAAATATCGTTTATGTTGGTGAGGGTCATGCCCATCCGGGGCTTAACAGGAAAGGGCTGTTTATAAGGAAAGACGAGATACACTGGATTAGAAGAGACTTAATGATGAAAGATAGGGAAAGTCGTGATTATCAGGTACGAATCAGATATCGCCAGCTCTTACAGAAGGCCCGTCTTTACTGCATGAGCAAAGGAATATATATAATATTTGATCAACCACAGCGAGGCATTGCACCCGGGCAGTTTGCAGCGTGGTATGAGGGAGATGAGGTTGTCGGGTCGGGGGTGATAGACAGGTAAAGGCACAAGGCTCAGGGCTCAGGGCGCAGGGCAAAGAGCATCAGACCTATGGTGAGATATAGAGGAAAGGAAACAAAGTTATTATTTGAAGAGTAGATTTATATTTGGATCGGGAGTTACCAATGCATCAATGGCTGCGTTAACTTCTATTTTTGTAACTCTTTCTTTAACAACAACATTTATAATTCTTTCGCCGGAAATATCTTTGATTAATAATTCAAGATTAAATTCAAACAAGGGACTCTGTTTCTGCTCAATTGAAACTTCAATCATCCCCTTTTTCTTACTTTGTTCCTGCTCTATTTTCAATTCTGGCTGTCCTGGTGTAAAAAGCCATTGCTGAAAGAATTTATGAAGGTCTTTTCCGCTGACATCCTCCATAACTTTCTCAAAATCATTGGAAAGGGCATTGGAATTATAAAATCGTTCATAGTACAATCTCAATCCTTTAAAGAAAAAATCATCTCCAATCTCACGTCTGAGCATGTGCAGCACCCAGGCTCCTTTCTGATAGGAATTGGCGTTTAGAAGATCCATCAGTTTTGTTATGGTAGTATCGACAACAGGAGTTTGATTATTCTCATTATATCTTAGAACCCTGTTCCTTGCCGATTTCATGTCAGAATTTAACCTTTCCCGTCCCTGCTGCGACTCAAAGTAGAGGGATGTCAGATAGGTTGCAAAACCCTCACTTAGCCAGATATGATGCCAATCGTCTTCTGTAACACAGTTCCCAAACCATTGATGGGCGATTTCGTGGGCAATAAGGCCCTCTGCCCTTCCCTGCCCGGTAACGGATCTTTCGGAATAGAAAATAGTTGAGGCATTCTCCAAACCACCATAAATAGTCTTTGATTGAACATTTGCAAGTTTTTTGTATGGATAAGGTCCAATTAACGTACTGTAATATGCCAATGGTTTAACAGCAACAGAATAATCGAAAAAACCTTCTTTCCGGTTCTCCGGATATACCCATGTCCAAACCGGTACATTATTAACTATCCCTGCTAATTGTGTCGCAAACCCGGATGCCCCAAAAGCCATTACTTTAGTTGCCAAAGGTACAGTTTCACTCCAATGAGTTACTGTTGTTGGTCCGGGAAGATCGGACTCCTCAATGAGTATTCCGCTTGCGACTATTTTGTATTTATCAGGAGCGGTAATAATAAAATCGACTGATGCCTTATCGTAAGGATGATCGATACATGGGAGATAACAATGAGCTCTGTCAGGCCAGTTATCTGAAAAGAATGTACGGTTTCCAAATTTATTTTTCGATATAATCAGTCCATCAGAAGGGACACCACCATATTCAATGATAACTTCCGCTGTATCATTCTGTTTTAATGTGTTACCAAAGAAGAGAGTTAATTGTTCCGCCCCCTGTTTCCACTTTATTTCATGAGAGTGAAATAATACGCTGCTTACACCCATACCCTTGCCATCACTATTCACACTCATCAGATCGAAGGAAATTGAATCAGTCTGCTGAATGATTTTTATCTGAATCAAAGCCCTTCCTTCAATTCTGTCAGTTGAGTCATTTAAGGCAACGGAAAACTCATAATGAAGCACATCAACTTTGCTGTTACGAAGATAACCATCATGTGCTGAGAGAACCTGAAATACTAGTAAAGACAGATAAACACAGAAGAGTTTTCTCATACTTCGATACTTTTTTGCCTGCTCACAACAAAGACACCAGCAAATATAAGTAAAGCAGAGATAATCATTACCATATCGATATGATCCTGTCCCATCATTGAAGCCAGGTATGCTGCAATAACCGGCTGGGTATAGGTATATGTACTGACAATAGTCGGACTCAGACGTCTGAGACCGAATAATATCAGAAGATACCCCAGATAAGTTGCACCTACCACAATAAAAGCAATTCCCAGCCAGGCATGAAAGGAAATTGCCGACCAATCCATTGTACTCCACTGGTGATACCCAATAGGGATGTTGGTCATCATTCCGAAAAGAAATGTCCACTTCATTACTGTAACAGGATGGTATTTTTCAAGCATTCTTTTGATAATAACAGTATAAAATGCCCAGCTGATGGTATTGACCAGGGTATAGATATCACCTAAAAAAGTTGAACTCGCCAGATCGGGAGTCCCATTCTGCAAAATCAATAACAACACCCCGGAAAGACCCAGGGCAAGTCCGGTACCTTTTAAAAAAGTTATTCTTTCCCTTAGAATCAGTGCAGCGAAAATAAAGGCAAAAACAGGATTCGTAGAGAGGATTATTGACGAGTTAATCGGGGAAGTCATATCCAAACCTACAAGAAAGAGAATCTGGTTTATTACGACTCCAAAAAATGAGACAGCAAACAGGAATAATAAATCTTTATTCTTTACCGGTTCCTTCGGCATAAACAGACTTGTAGCCCAGAACAATGCGGCAGCGCTTATACTTCTGAGTGAAACGAGGGCAAATGGTTTAATAGCTTCGGGCATTACAGACTTTGCAATAGAAAAGTTAAGCCCATATATAATATTGGCGGCCAGCAATGAAAGATGTGCCCATGTTTTTACCCTACTCTTATGCATACTCAGAATTTGAGTCGCAAAAATAGCAAAAGCATGAATACATGCAAGTCAAAATTATCAATCAATTATAAATAGGAAGAAGTAGACGGAAGACGGAAGATGGAAGACTTAAGATAAACGATTCTTGTAATCTTCGTAGCCGAATTCTCTAAGTAATTTGAATTTGCCATCTAGTGTCCAGATGCCGATGGAGGGATGATGCACTCCGTTGAATGTGGTGGTCTTAACCATGGTATAATGAATCATATCCAGAAAGATCAGTCTGTCACCGGCTTTTAGTTCTTCATCAAATGACCACTCTCCCATTACGTCACCTGAGAGACATGAGTTACCACCAATCCTGTAAGTTGGTTTCCCGTGGATAGGGTCGGTTGCACCTGCTATTTTGGGTTTATACGGCATTTCGAGGCAATCGGGCATATGGGCTGTAAAAGAAATATCGGGAATTAATGTTTTAATACCCTCATTTACAACTATATCTTCAATAGTTGCAACTAATTCTCCGGTTTCCCAGGCAAAGGCACTGCCGGGCTCAAGGATTATATGCAGACCAGATTTTTCACGAAATTTTTTCAGAACTTTAATAAGATGTTCAGTATTATAATCTTTCCTTGTCATAAGGTGCCCTCCACCCATATTTATCCATTTCAGATAAGGAAAGAACTTACCAAATTTAGCTTCTACTATCTCTAAAACTTTTTCGAGAGCATAAGAGTCAGATTCAAAAAGAACATGGAAATGAAGTCCTTCAATACCCTGCGGCAAACCATCTTTCAGATCATCAGCGATTACACCCAGTCTTGACCCTGGAGAGCATGGATTATATAAGCCGTGACTTACCTCTGAAAATTCCGGATTAATCCTCAGTCCGGCAGAAATATGTTTTGAGTAATTTTTTAACTCATTTGAATATTTTCGAAACTGGTTCAGTGAATTGAATGTAACATGAGAACTGTACTTCAAAATTGAAGAAAAGTCACTTCCCTTATATACAGGGGAATAAGTATGTGCCGGAGAACCAATCTCTTCGAAACAAAGACGTGCTTCATCAACTGAGCTTGCAGCAGCACCGGAGACATATTCCCTCAGAATCGGAAACACACCCCACATTGCGAATCCTTTGAAAGCAAGTATAATCTCTGTTCCTGATTCATCTGCGACGCGTCTGATCAATGAAAGATTTTTACGGAATCGTTCTTCATCGATAATGTAGCAGGGAGACGGCAAGAGGTTATAGTTTATAGGCATAGAGCGTAGAGCATTGAGCGTAGAGCGTAGAGCGTCAATTTTAAAATTCAAGATCCACATCATGAAGTTCCACCCACGGCAATCCGAGTTTATTCAGTTCTGCCATAAACGGATCTGGATCAAACTCTTCAACATTGAATACTCCCGGCTTTTTCCAGAGGCCTTTAAGATACATCATTGCACCTATAGCAGCCGGAACTCCGGTAGTATAGCTCACTCCCTGTGCGCCGGTTTCTTTGTAAGCTGCCTCATGACTGCAATTATTATACACATAGTATGTTTTTTCCTTCCCATTTTTAATTCCTTTTATACGGCATCCAATCGATGTCATGCCTGTATAATTTTCTCCAAGCTCTCCGGGATCGGGTAAAACAGCTTTCAGGAACTGTATAGGAACAATCTCTCTTCCTTCATACATAATCGGTTCAATACCAGCCATTCCAATATTCTGAATCACACGCAGATGGGTAAGATACTCCTGTCCGAATGTCATCCAGAACCGAGCCCTTTTAAGAGTTGGATAATTCTTCACAAGCGATTCAAGCTCTTCATGATTAATAAGATAGGATTCTTTTGGGCCTATCTCAGGGTAATTCAATGGTTTATGAATTTCATGAGGCTTGGTCATGATCCATTTACCATTTTCGTAATATTTCCCTAGCTGGGTTACCTCACGGATATTTATCTCAGGATTAAAATTTGTTGCAAAGGCTTTATGGTGATCCCCTGCGTTACAATCAACTATATCGAGGTAATGTAATTCATCAAAATGATGTTTGGCAGCATAAGCAGTATATATTGAAGTAACCCCGGGATCGAATCCACAGCCCAGAATCGCAGTAAGTCCCGCTTTTTTAAACCTGTCCATAAAAGCCCACTGCCAGCTATATTCATATTTTGCTTCATCAAGAGGTTCATAGTTAGCAGTATCCATATATGACACCCCTGTTTCAAGACATGCATCCATAATATGAAGATCCTGATAAGGCAAAGCAACGTTTACAACCAGATCAGGATGGAAGGATTTGATGAGTTTAACCAGCTCCGGAACATTATCGGCATTCACCTGAGCTGTTTTCACCCGGTTCTTTCCAATCTTTGAGGCAATTATATCACATTTTGATTTTGTACGGCTAGCCAACATAATTTCTGTAAAAACCGATGGCAGAGAAGTCATTTTATGAACCACCACAGTCCCAACTCCACCGGCACCAATAACTAATACTTTTCCCATATATCAATTAATATTAACATTTTAGATAACAAGAGTAATAACGTGGTTCAAATATAAGACATAAAATTGACCAATCCATAGACATTTATCATTCAAAATTAAGGCTATGTCTTATAATTAAAATGGAAAAAGAACAAATTAATTCTGCTTATATTTGTACCCGTAAATTTCCTGAACCTGAGGTATGAAGCTGATAAATCCTTTGTTAATTCTCCGGATACTAAGTACTGTTTTGCTTATAGAGACACTTTCGTTTTTATTCTGCCTGCCGGTTGTATTTATGTATAATGAGTCTCCTTCTCCATTTTTATGGTCCGCTGCTGTAACTATCTTGTTATCAGGACTATTTTATATTGTTTCAAGAGGAGCTGACCCGGAAAAATTCAGTAACAGGGATGGATATCTGGCTGTCACGGTATCATGGATTGTCTTTTCGCTGATAGGCACGCTGCCATATCTTATAAGCAATACCATACCATCATTTATAGACGCATTTTTTGAATCTACATCCGGATTTTCCACCACTGGTTCTTCGATCATTAGGAATGTTGAAATACTTCCCTACTCAATACTTTTCTGGCGGAGTCTCACACATTGGATTGGGGGGATCGGGATCATAGTTCTGCTAATAATAATCCTGCCTACCCTTAGGGTAACCGGATATCAATTATTTAGTCTGGAATCTTCGTTGAAAGAAAAGATCCATCCGAAAACCAAAGCAATAGTATTCAGGATTCTGTTTATTTACCTTGGTCTTACTCTTGCCGAAATAGTACTTCTGAATATCGGCGATATGAATCTATTTGATAGTGTTTGTCATTCTTTTGGTACCGTAGCTACAGGAGGGTTTTCAACCAAAAACAACAACATGATGGCCTATTCGGCTTACAGTCAATATATTGTTATGATATTTATGTTCATGGCCGGTACAAGTCAGGTGATTTATTACTACATAGTGAAATTTAACTTCAAGAAGGTAAAGCAGAATGAAGAGTTATGGTTCTATGTGATTGTTGTATTGATAACAGGGGCTATTGCTACAATAGTGCTTCTTGTTAATTCAACAAGATCATTTGAGGAATCGTTTCGAGAGGGGTATTTCCAGATTATATCAATAATTACCTGTACCGGATATGCTTCGTCGAACTATTTAACATGGCCACTGGCTGGCATCTTACTGATGTTTCTTGTCATGTTTGCAGGAGGCAGTACAGGTTCAACAAGCGGTGGTATTAAGATGGGAAGACATTTAATTGTACTTAAAAATATTAAAAATGTTTTCGTAAAGCTTAATCACCCCAAATCAATATCATTCATAAAATTAAATGGAAAGAGTGTTGGTGAAAATACCAACATCTCTATTCTGTCATTTGTTGTTCTGTATCTATTCCTTTTTATACTTGGAACAATAATCGTTGTGATAACAGGTGTTGATCCCATTTCTGCATCAAGCTCTGTGGCAACCTGTATGGCTGGTATAGGCCCGGGATTAGGAACAGTCGGTCCGATGAGTACATTTGCAGGTTTACCTGAGATAACGAAGCTGGTTCTGAGTTTGCTGATGATCGTGGGAAGGCTTGAGATCATTACAGTCTTCACCATATTCACCAGAACTTTCTGGAAACTTTAAGTTGAAAATCCATTAACCGTAAAGGTCTCTAAGTCCCCTTTAACTATTGAGCTATGTAAGTTTTGATGCGTCTATTTCCTGTTTTACGCACTTTTTAAAAATAGGTTCTGAGACGCTCAATTAATGGGAATTGATTTTTGAATTTGGGTGTTGCAAGCTATCTTTTTGGGTACGGTGCTTTTACACATTCCCACTCACAAATTGACCCTGTGGCAAAATATATCTTGTCGCAAGAAGAACATCACAAAAAAAAGCCATTCAAAAAAGAATATTTTGAAATCTTGGAAAAGAATAATGTTGAATTTAAAGAGGAATATGTTTTTGAATTCTTTAGTGATATTTATGATTGGAATTAGATATTCCGGTGCTCTGCACCTGTGGTCCTGTTTTACAACTGTATTTCTACAAATATTTTGCAGCTCTGCTGCTTTTATATCGATCAGAAAGGTGCAGAGCACCCTAATATTTGTAGTTAAATGATTGACATATAGCTCAAAGGTGCAGAGCACCGGAATGTTATATTAAATTGATATATAATACATTAACGAACAGTTTTTTAATATACAACAGACGAAGAAAATTCAAAATTAAGTTTCGGGTGTTGCAACGCTGAAAACAGGAGCTGGTTCTGAGTTTGCTGATGATCGTGGGAAGGCTTGAGATCATTACAGTCTTCACCATATTCACCAGAACTTTCTGGAAACTTTAGCTGAAAATCCATTAACCGTAAAGGTCTCTAAGTCCCCTTTAACTATTGAGCTGTGTAAGTTTTGTTGCGTCTATTTGTATATTCCGGCAGTTTCAGTGACATTGTACTTTATCAGGGAATAGATACTTGCAGTCGATGCCAGAAATAATGTTTCATTTTTTTTGTCAACACAAAAATATCCCCAGTCATCAAGCTTGTATCGTTTTACAGGATTTCCATTCCAGTCATATTTTTCAACATAGATATACTTCTTATTATTCCTGTTGTCATTGTAGACATCAACAGGTGTCCTTCCGCTATAGAGCATCCAGAAATAGTCGTCATTAGCAGACATACCCCAAAAGTGAGTGATATTTGTTGGTTCTAAAGTGGCAATATCATTCAGACCTTTTTTCAAATTTTTGGCCGTAAATACTATGTTTCGCTCCTTCATACTCTCAATATCAATAACTTTAAGCCTTTTAAAATATTTATAAGCATAAGCCATCCGTCTGGAATTATTGTTAACTCCAAAATCACCAATTAAGGTTGTCCATGATCCTTTTATGAGCGGTATCGCAAGATCTTTAAATTTCTTCTCCTGCGGAAGACTGTCTTTATTAAAGGAATAGATCATCTTCCCTTTTTCAGCAGCAGCTGAATAATATGCTCTTTTGCTGTCAATGAATACCAGCTGTCTATCATCATAAGATCTTTTCGTCTTTGAAAATGTAAAATAGTATTCAGGCTTTAATTGCCTGGTACTCACTTTATAAACTTTCGAATTCATCCAATCAAAAACATAAAACATGATTGAGTCTTCGGCAGTTTCAATTATTTGAGGTGAATTGAATTCATTAGGTCCGGATCCCTTGGTTCCGAACGCTGCAACACATTTCATTTCAGGTAGTTCAAAGATCATAAAAACACTGTCTTCCCTTTGATTTTTTGTTATAAGATACTTATCCTTTACAAAAAGCTGTTCCGGTTTAATATTCTCTTTGATATTTATGGGCTCTCCTTTAAGATTTATTGTGGGCCCAAAAGCTCCATCTGTTAAAGATATTTCACCCTCCACGAGAGGAGGCAAAACAGGATTACTTTTCTGTGTTTTAGGGGTTAGCAAAGATAAAGTGTCTGCCTTCGAATCCTTCTTGTTGCTTCCCTGATTACCACATCCTAATAACAGTGCAAGAGGGACAAGAATTGAAATAAAAATTATAAATCGATTCATAAATCATAAATTAAGTTTAAACTCTGCTTACACAGTGGTTAAAGAACTCTTTTTCTGTATATATACCAATATGCCAGCGGTATAAAAAACAAACTTACCACTGTTCCCAGCGACATACCTCCTACCAATGCCAATGCCATAGGTCTTTGCAGTTCGGATCCTATTCCATTTCCAAAAAGCATCGGAATTGTAGATACCAGCGATGCCATCGCAACCATCAGAATTGGCTTTAACCTGCGCGATCCTGCGGTATAAATTGCTTTCTTTAGGGCCATTCCCTCACTTCGAAGGTTATTTATTGTGTCGACCTTCAATATTGAGTCGTTTATTATTACTCCCGACATTACTATCAGCCCGATCATAGTCATTATGTTTATTGTACCTCCCCAAAGCTTCACAAGCAGTAATGCTCCTGCTATATCAATCGGTATTTCCAGTAAAACTATTATCGGCTGGGTAAGCGATTCGAATTGTGCAGCCAGGATGAAATAGAGTAGCAGCATTGCCACAACAAGGACAATCGCCAGCTCCTTAAACAGCTTCTGCCCGGAAATCAGCGAACCGCTGAATTTAACATCAATTGAAGGGTCTGTGGTAAGCAGGTCACGTATTTTTGTAGTTAAAACTTCAGGTTTATTGGTATTTACATTCATATTTACCGGTACATACTCACTGTGAATACCTCCTTTAATTGTTTTATAATCATGTATTCTCTGAACTTTTACCAGTTCACTAACCGGAATCTGCTGACTAGCTTTATTCTCAACAAATCCTGAAGAGATTATACTGCTTATCTGCTTCTCCTTATCTGACAAAACAATCGGCAGGAGTTCATAAGATGCCCTCAGCTCTCCTATATTATTCTGATTGAGCGATGTTTTAAGGCTGTTGTAGACCATCATCGGATCAACATCATAAAGGAGCATCCTGTCTGGATCAAGTTTCAGGAGTATCTTATCTTCGAGCGGAGGTTGCGATATACCTGCATCGGGCCAGTTCTTCTGAAGTTTGCTTACAATACTGATCATCTTTTCAACGGGAGGTACTTCCTTCTCCTTCATCAGACTCACTTCAGCAACCAGAGGCGATTCAGTTGCTGAAAAGATTTTCTCGAAGATATTCTGTTGGGCAGCTACATTAATCAAGGCTCCGGGATAATTTTTCCTGATAAATTCGTACGAGTTCTTTTCAATAGCATCTTTCAGTCTGTAGTCTTTAGCTTTTATGTAAACCCTCGCCTGGGTGTACGACTGATCATAATCGCGGTTAAAAAGAAACTGCTGCTCACCTATAAATGAGTTCGTCTGCGCTGCCAGATCTCCACTGTAATTAATCAGATCCGCGATTCTTCTATTGTTCTCGATTACATCAATATTCTCATTCCAGTCAACTGATACCACAAGCTCATCCTGCCTTACAGCCGGAAATTTCCCTTTTTCCATTGTATAAAACAACCATACCATTATAAGAATAATCCCCAGAAATGAAGCCATAACCGCTTTTCTGTATTTGAAGAAGAAATCCATACCTCCTTCATATCTCTCTTCAAGTCCTTTCAGGCTTATTTTCTTTACAAATTTTGCTAAAGCGCCTTCTTTACCATTTTTGTAAAGTAAGTAGTAGATAGTAGGTAGCAGGGTTATACCAACCAGAAGCGAAACTCCCTGACCTATCACAATTGCGATTGCCTGGTCATAAAAAAGCGCTCCGGCAATTCCGCTGAGAAAGATGAGCGGAACAAATACAGCGCAGGTAGTTAGAACCGAAGAAATAAGAGGTGTTATTATCTCGTTGGTACCTTTTATACAGGCATTTACCAACGACAAACCACTGTCGATCCATTGGGTTATATTTTCAATAACCACAATGGAATTGTCAATCATCATCCCTATTCCGAGGATAAGACCGGCTAACGAAATAATATTGATTGATAACCCTACCATATAAAAGAACAGCAGACTTATAACAAGTGTGGCAGGTATGCTGAATCCTATTATAAAAGGTGATTTGGCATCTTTCAGGAAGAAGAACATAAGCAGAAAGGCCAATACACCTCCGGTTAAAAGGTTTTGCTTAAGGTTTGAGATTGAATAGTCGAGAAGCCTTGTCTGATCCTGCGATATCTCAAAATCCATCTGCGGATAATCTTTTTTGAAGATGCCAATTATCTCTTTCATCTTCGCCTCCAGAGAGGCCATCTTTGCTGTCGACTCTTTTATGATTGCCAGAGAGATTGCCCTGTTACCGTTCGAGAAGTACATACCCCTTGGTCTCTCCTGCCGTAACCCTATTTCAGCAAAATCTTTCAGTTGTAAAATACGTTCTCCGGTTTTAATGTAGATATCTTTAACATCTTTCAGCTCTTTCAGATAAGAGCTAAACTCAAGAGTGTAAAGATATTTTCCGTCTTTAACCATAATACTACCGATATTGATATTATTCAGAGTTACTGCCTGAGTAATATCCGATTCGGTTATCCCCAGACTCATCATTTTTTTCTTATCCGGAGTTATATATATTTCACGCTTTATTTGTCCTGTTATATCAGCCATCCCCACCTCAGGAAGCTGCTCAATCCTTTTTTTGATAACTGTTTCTGAAAACTCGCTCAGCTCAAGGAACTTCTCATCGCCAGCCATCTTATCTGTAAGTGAAATGTTTAAAAGAAAGACCGGTATATCGGTGGCGCTCGCCTTAATAATCCTGGGTCGTTCGAGATCGCGTGGAAGATTGTTCATTGCTCCATCGACCTTCTCATTTACCTCCATGAAAGCAAGGTTTATGTCGTTGCCATATTTGAATGACAATCTCAGCAATGCGCTTCCATTACGAGATTCCGATTCTATGTTGTCAAGTCCGGGTACCTGCAGAAGGTTTCGGCGAAGCACACTAACAACAGTGTTCTCCAGCTCTCTCGCACTCACATCAGAACGGGAAACGGCGACTGTTATCTCGGGGATGTCTATGTCAGGCATCAGTGAAACCGGCAATCTGCCAGAAGCAACTATGCCTAACATTATCAATGCCAGGAAAGTCATGATAACTGCAACAGGTCTTGTAATGAGAAATTTTACCATAAAACTATTTTAACTCAATTTTCTTTCTTTACCTTTTCTTAACATAATCGGTTGATAAACCAAAAGTCCTATCATGCTGAAAACCAGCCCCCCTATCGTTCCCGCGGCCAACGCAAACCAGAACCGTTCATCTTTTCCTGTGAGCAGAAAAGGAATAAGTCCGATGATTGTTGAGAGCTTCGTAAGAAAGATCGGTATAATTTTGCCATTAAACGCCTTCACATAAGCAATCCTTTCTGGCAATAACGGTTTTCGTCTCCTTATGCTGTTAAAATCATTAAGAATATATAGCGTTGCATTAACAACTATTCCGCAAAGTAAAATCAACGCTGCAAAAACCCCTTCATCTGCTGTGATATTGAAAATCTGAAATGTTATAAAGACTCCTATGAATGAGAATGGGATAAGGCTGATAACAGTCAGTGGCTGCTTGAACGATTCGAGTAGTATTGAACATATAAAATATATTATCATAATAACCAGGAATATAAGCCAGTAGTTAGCTTTTTTCTCATTCCACGAATAACTGTACGACCCGCTCTGAGCAGTATAACCAAGTGGCAGTATAGCTGATGTTTCATCAATATTCCTGTCGAGGATCATTTTGCCAAGCTCATAGTTTCCGATAAAATCATAACCCACAGAAATAACATACTGCTGGTCCTCGCGGCCAATGGTATTATCTGTTACCTCGCGGCTCACCTTTGAAAAATCTTTCATCTTTACTGAAAGTCCTGAATGTGTTTTCAGTGGGGCATTTCTGAAACTCCAGTAGTCGTATTCGTCCGACTGAAGTGATTTAACCGAAACCGGCGCCATGACACCATTAATATATGCTGTCTGAAAAGGAGATGATCCTCTCGAATATCTTCGGGCTTCGCTATAGGCATAAGCTACATCAGAACTGCTTTCAGTGAGGTAATACTTGTCCATCTCAAGACGGTTCCTATACGATTTTTTTGTTCCACCTCCGAATAAATATCCGTTGTTGCTTCCCCCCAGAAGAAAAACTTCTTTTATCCTCCCCTTCCCGCTTGCAATAAGTCTCTCCTTAAGTGCACTTGAATAGCCATACAGTTCATCATAATTGTAGCCTTTCATTACTACCGAATAGGTGGTGCGTATATAATCGCTGTAAACCTGATTACTGAATGCCTGACCCACTCCATAAACTGAAGCATGGTAACTTCCTATCCCATTCATATAATCTTCGATCCTTATTTTTAGTATGAAAGGAAATATCGAAAAATCGTGCTCAGGTTTAAATGTTATACTGATTGTGGCATCCTCGGAACCATAAATGCTGGTTGTGAACATGTCTATCTCATTATAGGCGGCGAGCATATTCTCGAGACCAATGCATGTTGTATTGAGATCATCAATGGTGAGTCCTTCCTCGCTGAGACCAATATTGACAGTCAGTCTGGTCCTCTGAACATCATCTGAACCTCCACCATAATAGAATCTGCTGCTGCCAAGCTTTTCATTAAAGAGTCTGAATGTGCCTCCCAGAACCTTATTCACTACCGGCTTAATATCCTGCACATACTTTTTATTACCCAAAGTGTTGTTATAAACTCTTTCGAACCTGGTAAGTTCTGAATCCTTCATGTCATACCTCCGGTTTTTCGGAAGCGAGTCGGGCAGATAAAAAACAGGTAGTCCGAATATCATAATTGCAATAAATATAAAAGCCAGCCTATACCTGATTATGAAATTGATAATTCTAAGATATGTTTTTGAGAACCGAACAACTTTTCTTTTCCTTTTAATGATCAGAGCGCTGTATTTTGGTGAGAGTTTTATCTTCTCAAGAAGCGATGGGATGAAGAAAAGAGCAACAACAAGCGACACCGAGAGATTAATTATTACAACAGCTGCAAAATCGGACAGTGTAACTTTTGAGGCTTCATCGAGAAAGAATATTACCACCAGGGCTCCAATTGTTGTTAGTGTAGCTGCAAGCAGCGAGATTCCTACCTTCCTGTTTTTGTGATACCTGATGTGGTCGGTCATCACAATGGTATTGTTTATTATGATCCCAAACGAGACAGTTATTCCTGCAATGGAATAGAGGTGCATTTCCAGTTTAAACAAGTAGTAAAAGATAAATGCAATGAAGATATTGGCAACCAGACTGATACTTATTATGAGAAGGTATTTGAATTCACGGCTTATGAGCAGAACCATTAACAGCAGAAGAATAACTGAGAGTATGGCTCTGTAAATATTTTTCGAAATCTCCTCTTTGATAAATATTGTATTGTCATTTGATGTCCTGATGCTATAACCGGAAGGCAGCTCTTTTTTAAGTTTCTCAATCTCTTTTTTTACAGCATCGGCAACTTTGATGTTATTCACATTCTTACCTGCGCTAACAGTGAGGTTGACAGTATTAAGCCCGTTTATCCGATAATAGCTCCGAGGCTGCTGGTCTTTAAGTTTTATTTTAGCCACATCGGTAAGGTGGATGATCCGGCCCGAAGATTTAGCCACAGGTATATCATCCCATCTGAACTTCTCTTCACCATTTCCTGAAAGGGTAAGGTAGGTACGCTTTGTTAGTCCGCCAGCCAGACTTTCTGTAACACCTCCGATCTCTTTTTCGAGCAGGTAATTATTTATTGAACTGCTTATTACAGAAGAATTAACTCCGATAGCTGAAAGTTTCTCCTGATCGTAAATTATCTCCCATTCCTGTGGTGTGGCGCCATAGATATCGACACTATAAACACCTTCCACTACAGAAATACGGGGTTTTATCTGTTCCTCGGCAAGGGTATAGATATATGAAGTGCTGGCATTGCCATTGATCTGGAAGCTGAGGATAGTTGAACCCGCCTGGTTCGATGGCATATTCATGCTTATAACAGGGAAGGAAACCCGTTCGGGAAGTCGTTTTCGAGATTCCCTCAGAAGCGATGCTACTTCAAATCTTTTAGCTCTAAGATCGACATCTTTATCAAACTCAACAGTTATCCTGCCTGATGCATTATTAGTAGAAGAAGATATTTTTTTAACACCTGTAACAGTTGAGAGTACCCCTTCGAGAACAGTAGTTACCTCCTGCTCAACAACACGCACAGGTGTTTCGGGCCAGTTCCAGCTTATTGTTAGTGAGGGAAGGTATCGTGTGGGGTTGAGCTGAAGTGAAAGCAGAGGAATAACGGCTGCTCCCACAATGATCAGCATCACGAACAGGATGTTGATCGTAAATGAAGATAAAAGCGGATTGTGTGAAGAATCCTCTTTCATTTTTCTCTGACGGTGGTTTCGTGAGCAAGGTTTATGTTTCCGCTGATTATTATCATATCGCCTGCAGAAAGACCTTCTTTTATTGATAAGCTGGTACTATTCTCAAACTCCACTGTAACATATTTCCATATAGCCAGTGAGTCCTGCTTAATGAAGATCACATCTTTCCCCTGGCGTATAACAAGTGCTTCTTTTGGAACTACAAGTCTGTTGGGAACAGGCTTCCTGATAACAACTTTCACATTCATACCATCGATAAGCCGGCCGTTGTTCTGAAATCCGGCTTTTACTTTTACCATACCGTTATCATCAACCTGGGGGTTTATCTGGGTAATTTTGCCTGATATGAGGGTACTATCATTTATATAAGGGATAATACCCACAGGCATACCGGCGCTGATAAAGCTGTATTCCGACTCGATAACCGGAAAATCGACCTCCATAACTTCATCGAAAATAATGGTGCAAAGGCTTTTATAATTCTGATCGGGGTTCCATTGCTTGGCTTCGAGATTGGCAACAACCCCGCTCAGAGGGGCATATATCCGGGTGTTATTGAAATTATATTCCGCAACAGTAAGAGATGTGTTGGCATCGTTGAGTCCACTTCTAATTCGGGATATTTTTATTTTAGCCGGTGAAAGGCCCGTGCTATCTGATGTAGAAAAATTGCTCAGGAGGTCGTCTTTGAAGTTGATCCCGGCTTTCTCGAGACCCTGTTGAGCTCTTGTTAACTGAGTTTTATAATCAAAATCCTCTATTACTGCAAGCAAGTCGCCGGCCTTAACTTTTTGTCCGTTTTGAATATACAACTCTTTTATTATTCCGTTCACCTTAAACGGTACAACAGCTTTTTTTGACGACCATGCTTTACCGTTGCTTATCAGCTCATGATAAAAGGTTGAAGGTTCTAGCTTCACAGTTTTAACCAGCACCGCCTCTGGCCGGGATGATCGCCGGGCCATCTCTTCGAGGTTTTGGGTGGTTTTAGGTTTGCAGGAAAACACTATTGTTGTAATCAGCAGAGGGATAATGTATTTGACTTTCATTTTTGCAGTGACTAAAAACAGTTTATTATAATGACTTATAAATTTAATTTAATAATTTAAAATAAGATAGATTTTCCGACTAAATTATTCGTTGAAGACTTTAACTTTTGCGTTACCGTATGGCACTAATTTTTAATCGCACTTCTTAAAGGGCTCAAAAACCTGTTTATAAGTCTCGTGTCTTTTGTAATAATATCAGCTGTTCCATCCATCTGGTGAATAAACTTTATCTTTTCCCGGTACGTTGACGTCATTCCTTCTGTAAGCTCAATATCGGCGCTGAATCCTCCTTCTCCTGGCACCTGCGATAATGAAGATATTTTGCCTCTAAGAACTCCGTATTGCATGTATGGAAATCCGGAGAGTTTTATGTTTACCGATTGCCCTGTCTCTATCTTTCCAAATCCTGAAATTGGTATTAAAGCCCGTGCCACGATACTCGTGGGAATATCGGGAATAATTGTTGCAAGTGTCTCTCCTACCTTAATGACCTGGTTCTCACTTCTGAACCTGTTGAGGGTAACTTTACCTGCCACAGGACTAACTATTACATATTTCTCCTCCCATTGCGAGATAGATGAACGCAATAACTGAAGAGACTCTTCCAACCCCAATGTATATTGTTTTACTTCCTTTTCGTACTGAACCTGAAGATCGAGCCTCGTTTCTTTCATCCTCAGAAAATCTGACTCATTACTTTTCAGCGATGCGCTGAATACACTGAAAGAATAAAGTTTCTGAATATATGCCTGCCTTGATTTCTCAAAATCTTTAGCTGAGATTGAATAACTGTTTTGTGAATAAAATAATGAATCACGACCAAAACTGCTTTTGGCAAGCGCAAGATCTTCGGTAAGAAACCCCTCCTGATTAACCAGTTCTTTATTATACTCAGTCTTCGTAACAATCTGCTTTTCAAGAAGATTCAGTTTTGCAGGAATATATCCCTGTTCAAGATAATCTCTCATCTGTTTCCAACCTTTCTGAAATCCAGAATAATTACTCTGAATTTCCCCCAGTAAAAGATCAACAGGTGGCTCTTTCATTTTAGCAATTTCGATCCAGTCTGTATTATCGTTTAGGTCGGCAAGAAATAGATTTAATTTTTTAAAATCATCATAATCGCATGTACTACCTATTAGAGCAACAACCTCATCTTTTGATATTAGAGAGCCCTCATTCACAAACAGTTTCTCAATTTCACCTCCTGACCTGGCAACCAAAACAACCGGAGGGTTTTGAGTAGTTATAACAACAGGGACTGTAACTACATCAGGGTTTTTAATGAAGTAGCTTCCAATTATCAAAATGAGAATAATCCCAAAAAAGACGAATAATCCCCATTTGAGGAAGCTGCCCGGTATTTCGGACATTACCTCCTGCAATTCTGGACTCTGGATTTCCTGCTTATTTAGTTCTGGCATATTTTACCCCCTAAATCCCCCATTTGGGGGACTTTAACTTTCGTAACAGACAATTTATCTTACAATAAGATAGATTTCTGTTTGTGTTATAGCCCCCCATTTGGGGGGTTGGGGGGTTGAAATTGGCAGTTTCATCCCCCCAGCTCCAGCTGATCCCTCACCAAATTAAAGTACGCTCCCTTCTTCCCAACCAGCTCTTTATGCGTACCGATTTCAACAACCTCGCCTTTTTCGAGCACAACAATCTGATCAGCGTTCTTAACTGTGCTTAAACGATGCGCAACAACTACAACTGTTTTTCCTTTGAAGAAGTTGCCAAGGTTTTCCATAATTGTCTTTTCGTTACTCGCATCGAGTGCATTGGTTGCCTCATCTAAAAAGATAAAATCGGGTTCTTTGTAAACTGCTCTTGCAATAAGTATTCTCTGTTTCTGACCTGTGCTCAGACCGTGACCATCATTTCCTATCTTTGTATTGTAACCAAGCGGAAGACCTTCTACAAATTCCTTAATATTTGCTGTCTCTGTTGCCCGGTCAATCTTCTCTTTATTGGGGATCTCATCAATCAGACCGATGTTCCCTGCAATTGTATCTGAAAAAATAAATCCCTCCTGCATTACAACTCCGCATCTTTTTCGCCATTCCGACTGGCTGAATCTTGTTAACGGTGTTCCACCAAGAAGGATATCTCCTTTTATCGGATTATAGAAACCAAGCAGCAGTTTAATAAGTGTGGTTTTTCCACTGCCACTAATCCCTACAATGGCAGTAATCTTTTTTGCAGGTATTGTAAGATTTACATTATTCAGTACTTTTTCTGAATGGGGTCCTTCATATTGGAACAAGAGATTCTTGATTTCTATATCCTTATCCTGTGGGATCTCTCTTATCTTATCATCTTCGGGTTTTTCCTCATCATCCCTGTCGTGTATTTCTCCCAGGCGTTCAAGGCTTATACGTGCATCCTGTGCTGCCTGGGTGAAGCCAATAAACTGCTGGATTGGAGCATTTAGCTGACCTATTATATATTGTACTGCCATCATCATACCGAGGGTCATCTCGCCGGTGATGACTGCCCTTGCAGAGAGGAAGGAGATAAAGATATCTTTTGTCTGGTTTATCAGAGCAGCACCAAGTTGCTGATTCTGGTTAAGCATCATGCTTTTAAGACTCACCTTAAAGAGTTTTATCTGGATCCTTTCCCACTCCCACCTTTTTTGTTTCTCGCAGCCATTAAGCTTTATCTCCTGCATTCCGGTAACCAGTTGAACAATATTGCTCTGATTTGCTGAGCTTTGCTGAAACCGTTTATAATCGAGTTCACGCCTGCGTTTAAGAAAGAGCACTACCCAGCCAATATAAAGTGCACTTCCAAGAAAGAAGATACCGAGGATACCAATGTTATATGTAGCCATTATTATGGTGTACATAACCAGAGTAACTACGGCAAAAATGATGTTTATCAATGAATCAGTTAGAAATGATTTAATTCTGTTATGATCGCCTATTCTTTGCATGATATCGCCAATGAGCTTTGCATCGAAAAATGAAATGGGAAGCTTCATAAGCTTTATAAGGAAATCAGAGATAAGCGAAATACTGACTCTGCTTGTGATGTGCAGACTTATCCAGTTACGAAGAATTCCATTGGCAGTCTGACTGAGGCTAAGTATCAATTGTGCCACAAGCACCATTACAACAAAAGCCATGTTACTGTTGCCGATTCCGGTATCTACCAACGATTGGGTAAGGAATGGAAAGATAAGGCTTATAATGCTGGCAGTAAGCATCCCCAGCATAAGTTGTAGTATATACTTACTATAGGGCTTTATATAATTTAGAAGGTACTTGAATTTAAGCTTACCTTTCTCTTCACCTTCCTGGTTATAGAAATCGGGAGTTGGTTCAAGTAAAAGGGCTGTACCTTCCTGGACATCTTCGCTTTTTGTACTATACCAGCATTTTAAAAACTCAGTTTCAGTGTATTTAAGTAACCCAGAGGCAGGGTCTGCAACATGAACTATATATTTTGAGTCGTGCAGGTCTTGCAAGTCATTCAGGTCTTGCAGGTCTTGTTGTCCTTGGGATTTAGTCCGACTTGCACGACTTTTTTGACTTGCACGACTTGCAAGACCTGCAAGACTTGCATGACCCTTTATTTCGTACACCACCACAAAGTGCCTTTGGTTCCAGTGGATGATGCAAGGGAGTGGTACCTCATCGCGGAGTTGTTCCCAGGTAAGCCGGTAGCCACGGGTGCGGAAGCCTATGCTTTCGGCAGCATCGCTGATGCCAAGCATTGATACACCGGATTTTGAAATAAAAGCTCGTGAACGGAGTGCCTGCAATGTGTAGTTTTTCCCATAGAATTTTGCAACCATGCGAAGACATGATGGACCACAATCCATAGAGTCTAACTGTCGTAAGAATGGGAATGAAGGCATATTTAATACTTTTTCAGACTTACCAGAACCAGAATTAGGTTATCTGTTTCTTTCAGACTGTTTGCCAGCTTTACAAGCTCTTTTTTCTTTTCAGGAAATTTAGGTTTTGAATCCTTAAAAGTTTCCGAGGCAACATATGCTTTGAGTTTTAGGACATCAACCCATCCAATTATTGTGTTATCATCTTTAATCGTTTTGGGTACAATGTTAGGGCCCCCGTCCAGGTCGTTTATAAGACCTTGCGCGGTATTAAAAATAGCTTTGAAGTTATTTTTTTTTGAGCCAATAAAACTAAATATCAAAACATCATCAGGAAAAGCATACTTGTATACAAACTCATAATAAACATAATCGCCAAATTCAAACAAATTCAATGGAATAATATAATTTTTAGCTAGATAGATACCATCTAATTCAGTACGTGCTTTCGGAGATAATAATTTTTTCCCGACTTGAATAACCATGTGAGGTGTAAAATTTTCATAATTGTATAAATATATTGTATCAGAATAAACCTCTTTTTTATAAAGTTTATTATCAAATCTGTAAAAAAGGTTTTCAGCTGTGATACCATAAGCATCATGATTCTTAAAAGGATACTTATTAGGAAAGTTTTTAATAACTCTTCCATTTGTGTCAATCAAAGAATAGCTATTTTGAATATCACCCATATGATTCTCACTGTAACATAAAATTTTATCCTCAATAAAGTGAAATTCACTAGGTGAAAATGGGACCTGAAAGGTTCTTATTAATTTGCCGTTTTCTGAATAGACAAAAAATTTCTTTTGCCATCGCGCAAGCAAGTATATATCCTGATTTGTTTCGTTGATGTTTACATCATGGGCGGAAGCAAATTCGTTTGGACCTCTTCCTTTAGTTCCGATCCTCGTTATATACCTCCCATCGGTTTTGAATTCCAATATAGTGGTGAACCGTTGTATAAGAAAATTCCTTTCCTCAAATACTAATTTATTTCTTGTTATTAAATCATCAGTACCTGAAATTATGCTTTGTTCATTGGTTTCTAGTGGAATATACTCAATATCTACAAATCCCAAGTCGGTAAGTTTCAAATTAGAAATTTTAGGCAATTCTTTTAGGTTAAATGTAACAATACCAGAATCATTCACATATTTTACATCTTTACCACCACATACAATTGAAACAAGAGTCAGAATTATTATAAGCCTTTTCATTAAATCGGTATTATATTTATACTAATTTCTTATAATTATAAAATTGATACCATGATAAATATGGAGGGATGTCTATGACTTCCTCTTAAAAACAAGTTAATTACCAAAACAAGCTATGGAGGTCCAATTTGGACAAACCCTTTCACAAAATTCATATGAAGCTCCTCCACAATCACTTGAAGGCATGTTTCCACAAGGAATCGAATTTTTCATACAATAAGTCCAACCATAGCCGCCTCTTATGGTAGCAAGTTCCTCATTTTTCATTAACTTTTCCGTTTTGATTTGTAATTTACCCCCCTTACTGTTATGAAAAGGTCCGGGCAGGGACTTAAACTCAGAGCTCGGGGCGAAGGCACTGACCGACGGAGGAGCTTCAGTGGCTCAGCCAAAGTGAAAATCTTTGCTCTTTTGAGAAAAGAGTTACATAATAACATTATTTCATCACCTATTTTAGTATTAGTAACGGTGTTTTTGGTACTCCTATCAGGAGAATAGGATTGTCTGTTTCAATTAAATTTTCTTTGATCAGACTGAATTCAGATAAGAGTTTTTCAGGAAATGCACTGCTTATTTGATTGATTGAGTTGCTTAATTCGTGTGGAAAATATAAAACATATAATTTTCCACTGGGCAATGAATTTGGAATTCCAGGGATCTTATTCATTGATTTGTCTATGTCAGTTACTTTTCCTACCAAGTCATCAGTGTAGGTCTTGACCTTAGCATATTTACCATTAGATTTATTAAGAAAAAAGAAATTATTATTATACACAGCTCTGGCAAATCCATTTTTATTTTCCCATCCACCAAATTCAGATAAATTAAATATCATAAAGACTCTATTCTCATATTCTTCCCATGACAGATGTTTTGTTCCGACATCAGGAAGCAGTTTGGGTATATCGGAACTATTCTTAAATGAGGGGATGAGATAAGGTGATATTCTATTGTTTTTGAAGTTGAATATTGTATCGTCATGTGAGTTCTTTACATGAACATACTTGTCTCCTGAATGTATGGTCATCCTCTGATAAAGTCCATTAAAGTTTTCATGAATCAGCTTTTTGGTACTTTTTAGTCCAAAGATAAAATCTCCTTTAAAATTCTGGATGAACAACGCGTAAGGATTTGGATCGGGGGGATCCTGTGGAAGATATCCTCCTAACAAGGCTGATCCCATGAGTAATGAATCTTCATATACAATAAAATTGGACCAATTACCCGGGTAACATTTTTTTATTGGAGTCAGAAAACATTCCGATTGAATATCATAACACAATATGTCCTTGGATGCTAAACGATCATCGATAAAAAGAAGATTTTTAGCTTCATAATAATGAAATAAACAATAATCAGAAATCTCATTTGGACCTCTTCCAGTGTATATCAATTTTTTAATGAATTTCCCATCTCCAGAAAACTTATATACGCCATTTCGATCAGCTATCAAGATTTGATTTTTTGCTATATAAAGGATATTAATGTTATTATCTATGATGGATTCACTTGTCGTTTCAAGCTGAATAAACCTGCAACTATCAATCAGATCACTTAATTTTAGGTTTACTTGAGTTTTATAATCGTCCAGATTTGCGTAGAAAATCGTTGTGTGTTCGCTACTATTTCTGGATTGACAGGATGTAAATACAATGATTATGATTAAAATAGTTTTTTTCATAATATACATATAAATATAATAAAAGAGGCTGATAAATCAGCCTCTAAAGCTTTGCTCATTCAATAACCACATGCATAGTGACACATGTATCTACATTCTGCCTCAGAACCTGCGGTACCAGCTTGACAAACATTATTGTTTTTGTCAAAACAATAACAGTTTACACCTCCTGTAATGGTAATCATTTCTTCATTTTTCATCACCTTTTCAGGATTGATCTGTAATTTATTAAGTTTTTTCATTTTAATATAATTTAAAGTTAATACTAATCACTTTTGTCTTAACTGCGGATTCATATTATGGTTCGGCTGCTTGTCCGGTTAAAACAATTATCTTTGCCGGTATTCCTCCTTTCTTGTTTTAGAAAGGTCCGGGCAGGAAGTGATAGTACAGAGAACTGAACTCTGTTTGGAAAATAGGACTTCCTGCCTTTCTCTTTCTAATTTGCTAACATCCACTGCATTCTTATTTCACCCTTGTTTTAATTTATTAAAATATTAGCAGCAAACTACTTAATCAGGACATCTTGCTTTTCTTTAAAGATTTCCCTGAAGTATCTGATATCATTAATATCGTACTGATTTGGGAGTTTATAGCCATTAACGAAAAAGGTTGGAGTGCCAATCACATTACATGCCTTATAAAGACTTAAATTTTTATTGCTGACTTCACTCGAAACGTCATTTACATCCGGAATGCATAAGGTATCTGATATTTTGTTCCTGGAGTATGTATCTGCATTAAACCACAGGTCCAGTAGATCCAATGCTTCATCTTCCTTATTCAGTCGGTTTAAATGATATAAAGTATTCAGTATCTTATTATCTGAGGTAATCATTACTACATTGATTTCCGTCTTTATTTCAGATTTTAGCATCTCTTTAATCTTTTCAAAAGCCTTGGCACAGTGAGAACACTGAAGACTTAGAAAGGCTGTTATTTTAAGAGATGCATCTTTTTCTCCAAATACCAGACTGGCTTCTGTTAATGGAATATTATAAGGCTTTTGATTTAACAGAAGAGTTCTCAAAACATCCGGATTTTTCTTAAATCCAAGATACTTATAATAATGCATCTCATTTGACATCTTTTCTCTGAAATACAGGATAATCAGAGTGTAAATAATTCCCGTAACAAGGAATGTCTGAATAAGGTCTGATAAACTGCTGAATAAGAAATTCAAATTCGAAAACTCCGGCAGAAGTAGAATAAATTCGATAATCAATATCAATTGAACACCCAGGCACATCGGACACCATTTCTTAAGTACAAACCCCTGGTAATAAATGGAAAATACCGGGTAGGGTAATGATAAAGCTGACAGGATGGCCATTAATGAATAATCACCAGCCCCTGAATCTTGCAACAAAAACAGTAAGCAACCGGTAAAATATACGAAACCTGCATCAGCCCAGCCAAACCATCCGAATATTTTTGAGGCTTTGTCGTTCAGAACAGTATTGCAATTTGTAGCTTTATTCAGATGACATAGTTTCTCTGTCAGTGATAAGCGAACTTCAAATTCATGGAGTATAAGAAGAACAGATAGTGCAATCCCTGTTGCTTTTGTCAGGAATAATAAACCTTTTAATTTTTGAAGCTGTATACCCTCCGTTACAACTGAGTTTATCACTGCCAGGATTATAAAAAGTAAAAATGCAAGGATTGTCACTGGTAAAATGCCATTACTGATCAACTCATCCTGCCATTTCTTCCGGTAATCTTTCTCTCCTGATCTTTCATCAGGATTCAATAATATAACTGCACCTGAACATCTTTCAAGAAACGCTTTAAAATCGGTTTCTCTTTTTAAGTCGAATGACTCGTAATAAGTGACTGTTCCATTCTTTATTTCCGAAACAAATGCAAGCTGACCGCCGCCACTTTTAAAATGCACAATATATGGAGCTGAAATTTCCTGTATCTCTTCAGGCTGGTATCTTAACGGGTAGTGATCAATGTTCCATTCATTAAAAGTGTCGCAAATGCTTTTAAAAGACGGATAGTAAAAATTAGACTTAAGTGCTTCCTTTACGGAGCTTTTCGTTACCGGGATCCTAAAATGTTTTACTGCTCTCTGAATAACGGATACTGTATTATCTTCTCTCGTTCTTTTCATATTCTAAAGTCATTTTGTTGCTATTTATTAAAGTATGAAAGAGATTGTTCATCTCTTCAGCCATACGGGAGGCTGCAAATCTCTTACTGAGGTTATTAAAAGAATTAACAACGAGTTCATCCCTGAGGGTGTTATCCCTTGCCATGGCGAGGATTGCATCTGATAATTCATTTATATTAAAAGAGATATCTCCCTCTTCGCTTATGACAGGATTAACAAATAAGCACTGGCTATCATCCAGGATTTCATCCAGTCCGCTAATCCTGGAAACTATCAATGGGATCTTGTTAGCCATCATCTCCAGAACCGAGTAAGGGCAATGATCATAGATTGAGGGCACAATGCCGATATCGGCCACCTGATAAAATGATGTTACAAATTCCTTTGGCAGAAATCCAGTATAAATTACTTTTCCAAAAGAAGATTGAAGTCGTTTCTGACAGTCCTGAATATTGCCTTGCCCCAATAATACTAATTTGAGATTGCGGTTATGCTTACATGCCACTTCAAAAGCATCAAGCAGGTAAAATATCCCTTTGCAGGGATCGATCCTTCCGGAAAAAAGGATTATTATTTCATCCTTTCCAAAACCTAATCTTTGTTTGAGACTATTTCGCTCATCTTTTGAAATGGTATTATATTTACAGTAATCCAGCCCGTTAGGAATTACAGTGATTGTTTCCGGATTAATGCCATAATCATTGATAATAAAATCTTTCATATATCGTGTAACGGAAACAATATGGTCAGAAACCTGATAGAACTCTTTTTCTTTTGACAGAGTAAATTCAATGTTATTTGAGGGTTGATCGATGTTAAGTCTGATCAGTTTTTTCCTGTTCCCATCGAATAATTGCTGCCACTGGGCAAAGTGCACGATACTGATAACCGGGTATTTGTATTTTTCTTTTAGTTTATTGGCAATTGAAAGGTCATCTAAATAATTCATTTGAAAAATAACATTGCCGTTTTGAGGTATAAAATCTGATAACAACCGGACAACGGCTGATGCATATCTTTTCTCAAATTGATTATTTTGAGAAGATGATTGTTTAGGTGAGGGAATGTTTATTTTAAAGTATCTTGAAGATATGGTTTCAATTGAAAATTCCTTACATTCATTATTGCGGTAAGTGACTATATAAAACTTGACATTGGTATGGAGTAACAAGGCTTCAGTCAATTCCCTGATATAAGTACCAATGCCATATTGCATGCCTCTGGCATTTGATTTAAAGATAAATAAAGTCATAATTAAAACATATTAAATCTCATGTTTCTTACAAGTATTGAGGAATTCTTTACGATTTTGTCTTTCATTATCAGCGCTATAATACCAACTTGTTTTACCCCGAGGATGCCACATGTGAAAAAGTGGCCCTTCGGAATAATGAATAGGTAAATTCATTATCTCCAGTCTCTTAACTCTCTCGGCATCTTCAGGACCCCAACCATGAAATTTTTCATTTTCACCACCTGTCTTAAGATATTTCTCTTTATTTGTAAGGAATGCCCCGCCTGATGAATGATAACCGTACATTAAAGGCAATACGTGGATAAGTTTCATCAATATTTCAATATAAGGGATATTTTTAAACAGATCACTTAAAAATTTATCACACATAAATACCCTCCCGTCATAAGGAATACTCATTATAGCCTCTCCTTTTCGCAACACGGCGGCAGACTCCAGGATTTGATCAACGGGAACTATTGAGTCAGTGTCCCATACTGCAATAAATGGAGTAACGGCTAAATCTATTAACCGGTTGATATACCTGGTCTTGTGAAAAAACATTCTGGTGTCTTCCAGGAACTCATAATGAAAAACTCCGTTCTTAAAATCAGGATGATAATTTCTTGTTGAATCACCTTCAACAACAATAATAGTTGTTTCGAAATGGTTTAGTATAAAACTGATCGAGGCATCAGCATTTTCCTTCCGGCATTCTGAATCGATCCTCAATGGCATAAGAAATGTAAAATCAGTTAAATCTGTCTTGCGGTCGTGCAGTCCTGCAGTCTTGCAGTCTGGGTTGGTTATATGTGTTTTATTATTATCCAATATGTTCTTTAATGTTTTCAGTTCTGATTTCTGACTTCGTTGTTCTTAATTCTTCGTTCATCCTGTAAAACAGCAAGCCAAGCCCTAATCCGGTAAACCCTGTCAACCCGATATTATCCCTTGTTAAATTATCCAGCCTGTTATTCCAGTTTTTCTCGTCATCTACGATAGAAAATATCTTACCAATTTGTAAAAACACTTCCTTGCCATAGGTAAAATAAGGCTGATATACCAATTGTTGCCAAGTATTTTTGATGAAATTGTCAACCGCAGTCTCGTCAGAGCTATCTCCGACTAATATTTCACCATTCTTCTTTTTTAAGAGATCTCTCAAAAGATTTCTGAGGCTTTTATCTGTAACAACCTGAACAGTTTTTTCTGTCAGATTGAGAAGCAGCAACTGACCGGCGATGTCATCAAAATCCTGCAATCCTTTTTCAATAAATTCAGGAACACATTTAAGGACTTTCTCCACCTTCACAGGAAATATCTTAAGTCTATGCATCTCAAGAAGAAACCAGATAAAGGAATTAATTGTGCCAGTGCTTAGTGATTCGATATTATACCTGGTGTAAAGTTTTTGCAGTAGAATCCTCTCACATTCGTCGGTCAGAAAAATCAAATGATACTTTTTAATGAGAGTGTTAAGGTTATCATCCCCTTTCTCATGCCCCATAATGCGCGCTAAATAGTAAAATCCGTAGCCAAACATGTCATTACTGTTACCTAGAAGAATTGGGTTTTGCAATCTATGACGGTAAACTGTATTATCTATTTCAGACAGGGCTTCATCTGTATCAGCTTCAAGGAACTTACTTTTAACTAAATATTCAATTCCCCAGCCGATGCCGGTCAACCCGTTCGCAAAATCTACCGGAGTGTTGATGTTTATCTCTTCATATATTTCATCAATCAGTTCACCTGCATAGTCTCCAAATATTTTGGAGCCAGTATAACGCGAATACTGGTAAAAGAAGATTGCTATTCCCATCTTGCCGTTTAAAAGCCCCAGATTATCAATAAAACTGGCATTTAATAGTAAAACATTTGCAATGCGTTGCAAACGATTTTCAACCTTGGATTTTAAAACCGAAATCTCTTTTGATTCGTTCATGCTATGCAGACAATAATATTTCAGACAATTAACGAATGCTAATTTCGAATATTAAATTCACATTACAGCAGGAAAGATTCGCAATAATCAGGAACAGATAGGAAAGGATCGGAAACTAACGGAATGATTAGGACGTTTTTAAATTAGACGGCATCCCAAGTGTGTCATAAATGATTTTTAGTGTCTTTGGAAAGATTATTCCGGGATCCAAAATAACGCCCGCCGCCTCAAGACGGCTTACCAGAGTTTTTTCACAAATGCCATATTCATCGGCAACTTCTTGCCTGGTTTTCACATTAAAGATCATGTTTTCCATAACAAATGGCGTTAGCACATTTAATTCCTTTTATTCAAATTCTTAGACATTTGACAGCTTTTGGAAAAGCATGATCAAATGTACAAAATATTTTTTTGGAAATACCCCCCCATTTAACAAATTTTTATTAAAACAACAAGAAAAGGATGAAAAAAGCACCATCCTACGCCACCACATTCACTTAGGTTCGATGGTAGAAGAAGGCTACGGATGGCAAAGCGGGAGAAATGAAAGGTTAAGGTTGAGGTTGAGGTTGAGAAAAAAGTTGCGATTAAGAACCTCTTAACCTTGGCCTTAGTTTGAGGTTGAGAATTGGACTAAGAGACAAAGGCTGTAGGATGTAGAAGTTGGTAGTTGGAAGAACGAGTAACTAAAGATCCCCAAATGAGGAATCAGAATTAGCTGTTTGGATTGATTGTGATCTCCTGTCCATATTTAAGGATCTCATTCACTATTGGATTTGATACTTCAAATTCACTTTCCCGAAACGGATGTGGCTCTATACGGCTATCAATTTTTCTCCTTAATCTCATTAATTCCAATTGCATGTCTATCAGACTGCTATAATCCTTGAATACAATTGCAATATCAATATCGCTATCATCACTAAAATTTCCTTTAGCGTATGAACCAAAAAGGAATATTTTGATATAATTAAAATTTATTTTTACAACTCTTGCATATTGCTGAGCAATATTTATAGCATTAGTTTTATCCATGTCCTAATGGCTGCAAAATGAATAGGTCAGGCAACTTTTGTTAACCTGATAATTTCAAATTCAGAACCCTTCTTTATCGATTCTAAGGCGGTTTGATAAACCTGCTTCGATATGGCTGAAGAGAAGTAAACTTCTCCACAATTGTTACATACGCTTGCAGGAACATCCTTAAAGAAGAATAAATGTCCTTTAATATCCACAGTTAATGTCGATTTTCCGTTTTTAGTCGTGCCTAATTTGCAAACAGGGCATTTCATTTTATTTTTGTTTTAAATTCACTATTCCAAATTTTGTTATCAGGAACATAGGTCGTTATTATAATACAGTTTACATCAATATTCTGCGAAATTACAACAGGTATTGGCTTTCTGTATACAAAATCCCTGCATTTAAAAACCATACAAGAAAAGTTGAATTCTGAACAAATTTACTAATAAAAAGCAACTATGTACATTAAATGAAAAATAGAATAAAACAAGAAATTCAATCCTGGAAAAAGGGGTTGGAGAGTCTGGGGGCGTGGGGCCCAGGGCAAGTGAAAGATTGAGGTTGAGGTTGAGGTTGAGAGTTAGAACTTGACTAAGGGACTAAGCGTCGAAGAGACGAAAGGACTAAGAGAGCGAAGCGAAGATTGCGCTAAACACGCTCACAGTTGAGCCATAGTTAAATGGAGAGTTTTTCATTATGCTTACAATTATTATACCTCTCGGTATTATACACAAAGGTATAAAACAAAAAACAAAAGAAAAGACAATCAACCTTCACTAAAGGGCTCCTGGCAAAGAGCACAGGGCGCAGGACACAGGGATACAGAGGTTAAGGTTAAGGTTTTTGATTCCGTGACTCTCCGTGAAATCCGTGGTAAAATGGCTCAGAGCACAGGGCAAAGCTTCCTGCCCTTCTCTTTCATATATATTTCAAAAATATTCCATTCTAATTTTTAATCGCACTTCTTAAGGGGCTCAAAAACCTGTTTATGAGTCTTGTGTCCTTGGTGATGATATCTGCCGTTCCATTCATTTCGTGAATAAACCTGATCTTTTCACTGTATGTTGATGTCATTCCTTCAGTAAGTTCAATATCGGCACTGAATCCTCCTTCTCCTGGCACCTGCGATAATGAATATATTTTGCCTCTAAGCACTCCGTATTGCATGTATGGAAATCCGGAGAGTTTTATGTTTACCGATTGTCCTGTCTCTATCTTTCCAAATCCTGAAATTGGTATTAAAGCCCGTGCCACGATACTCGTGGGACTATCGGGAATAATTGTTGCAAGTGTTTCACCGGCTTTGATAACCTGGTTCTCACTTCTGAACCTGTTGAGAGTAACTTTACCTGCAACAGGACTAACTATTACATATCTCTCCTCCCATTGCGAGATAGATGAACGCAATAACTGAAGAGACTCTTCCAACCCCAATGTATATTGTTTTACTTCCTTTTCGTACTGAACCTGAAGATCGAGCCTCGTTTCTTTCATCCTTAGAAAATCTGACTCATTACTTTTCAGCGATGCGCTGAATACACTGAAAGAATAAAGTTTCTGAATATATACCTGTCTGGATTTCTCAAAATCTTTAGCTGAGATTGAATAACTGTTTTGTGAATAAAATAATGAATCACGACCAAAACTGCTTTTTGCCAGTACCATATCCTCAATAAGGAAGCTCTTTTGCTTTACCAGCTCCTTATTATACTCGGTCTTCGTAACAATTTGTTTTTCAAGAAGATTCAGTTTTGCAAGAATATATCCCTGTTCAAGATAATCTCTCATCTGTTTCCAACCTTTTTGAAATCCAGAATAATTACTCTGAATTTCCCCCAGTAAAAGATCAACAGGCGGCTCTTTCATTTTAACAATTTCGATCCAGTCTGTATTATCGTTTAGGTCTGCAAGAAATAGCTTTAATTTTTTAAAATCATCATAATCGCATGTATTACCTATTAGAGCAACAACCTCATCTTTTAATATTAAAGATCCCTCATTCACAAACAGTTTCTCAATTTCACCTCCTGACCTGGCAACTAAAACAACCGGAGGGTTTTGAGTAGTTATAACAACAGGGACCGTAACTACATCAGGGTTTTTAATGAAGTAACTACCCGATATTAAAATTAGAATAATCCCAAAAAAGACAAATAATCCCCATTTGAGGAAGCTCCCCGGTATCTCGGACATTACCTCCTGCAATTCGGGGCTCTGGATTTCTTGTTTGTTTAATTCTGCCATATTCTAAAAATTGTCGTGCAAGTCGTGCAAGTCATGCAAGTCGTGCAAGTCGTTCAAGTCCTCTATTTAAGTCGACCTGCAAGACCGCAAGACCTGCAAGACCTGCAAGACATTATCCTCCCAGCTCCAGCTGATCCCTCACCAAATTAAAGTACGCTCCCTTCTTCCCAACCAGTTCTTTATGTGTCCCTGTTTCAACAACTTCCCCCTTTTCGAGCACAACAATCTGATCAGCGTTCTTAACCGTGCTTAAACGATGCGCAACAATTACAACTGTCTTTCCTTTGAAGAAGTTGCCAAGGTTTTCCATAATTGTCTTTTCGTTACTCGCATCGAGTGCATTGGTTGCCTCATCTAAAAAGATAAAATCGGGTTCTTTGTAAACTGCTCTTGCAATAAGTATTC
>Ga0209226_10000038_pt1 | contig 91641 bp, 73 predicted proteins | sample BarGraNGADG00212_2_FD_184497 | JGI IMG/M metagenome (GOLD analysis project Ga0209226, IMG submission 184497) | Arctic peat soil microbial communities from Barrow, Alaska, USA - Barrow Graham LP Ref core NGADG0011-212 (SPAdes) (version 2) | ecosystem: Environmental > Terrestrial > Soil >...
AATACTGACCACATATAGCAGCCTGATTTTATAGGATTTATATTGAAGAAGTTTTTAAGATAAATTTTTACTTAAATTTGTAACACGCTTAGGGCGGTGCTTTTCATAGCACCATCCGTGTTATGCTTTAGGCGCATGTTAAAATTATCATGATAAGAGTCCCGGTAAAAGGAAAAAAGTTGTCGAATTACAGAAAAATAGATTAGGTGAAATTTAAAGTCGTCAGACCGTTTATATCTGAAAGTTTTATTATTAATGGAGAGAGTAAAAACAATAAACACCTATGATTCTTGAGAATTGAGGCTTATTTATATTCAATGACCTTGGTTAATATAAGATATTTTGCTAATGGCGGTCCAAAAATGTCAAGGCACATAATAGGCTCAGTTGGTGAAAATAAATTAGAAGTTTCCCGCTCTTCCTGAGTTAATTCCCGATATTCAAAACTAAGCCAAGTTCCAATAGTTTGAGGAACAGAATCTGGGATTCCTATTTTTGAGAAATAAGGTACCCCAATAGCATTTTTATAAGTGATCTTTTCTTCAGTCGAAGACGGAAGTACTCCGGCTAATCCAATTCCTAATGGGTTTTCAATTTCTATAATGACAGCTTCTCCATAACATCTTGACGTGATTCCGATTATTGTACCTTTTGCATGATAGGGAGGAAGTTCTTTATTGTTTTCACAGCCTGAAAAAGTTGTTACTAAAACTAAGTAAATAAGAACATTCAAGATTACTACTTTCATAAATTAAATTTTAGGATTTTGACACCATGTTTATAAAGAAGTAATATGTTAAATTATTAACAGCAAATATTGTTCCAAACACTGATCAAGGTTTTTATGGTATCGGAGTCAGTAGCTTGGTTGGTTTTTGCCAGTCCCGGTTAATGGGTACAAGGTTTCTGGTCAAGGTAAATCTTTCTTGCGTCTGAGTCCCGGTAGTAGGAACGAATTTTACTGGTCACGGTGCATTTTATAAACGGAAAGCAAAAACCATTGAAGTTGTCTAAACGGCAAGTTTTCTACTCTTCGCTGTTATGCTTTGGCGCATGTTGTCCGAGCAGAAGCTGTCTCGTAAGTCGCTGACGCTTAAGCATAACACGAGTTTATAATCAATTTCACTAATTAATATTTCCATTATCTGTAAGATAGATTTATGTTTTCAAGTCATCAGAATATTGGGATTTCACCTCAACCTCAACCTCCTTTTTTCTTGTGACTTTTGTCTTTTGTCTTCCCCCGTGGAACGCTCCCGCCCCGTCAGTCACAGGCGCAAACTGCTGTAATGTATTGTGATGCATACAAATAGAGTACTTTTGTCTAACTTTCAAACTTTTATTGAATCTAAGTTAAACAATGGGTTTGGAATAAACAAATTTGGGGCATACGGTTTACGGTTTACCGAGTTTCGGGTGGGGCTTGACGGATTGCTTCGTCGCAAGCTCCTCGCAATGACGGTGGACCTAAGCGGCAATTATTGTTTTATCGTCACGCTGGTGCGTGACTTCGCAATGACGATAGTAAATACGCATATTTTATGTCATGGGTAGGGAGAATATTAATATTTTTATTGTTTTTTGTAATAAATCGCTTCCGGAAGATACTTTATAAGAAATCGTTTCGATATGATATCGCTGAAAGAGGAATTTCTTGACATATTATCCAGATACCAGGGGATAGCGCATAAGGTAAATCTTATCTATTTCCGGAACAGCTCAGACAGGGAGGATAATTTTCAGGATATCATTTACCAGCTGTGGAAATCATTCCCAACCCTCAGAAACAGGGATAGCATCGGCTCGTGGATATACGCAGTTGCAATAAATACTTCAATTTCGAGATTAAGAAAGAAACCCGGGATCGAATATATGGAGGATCTGCCCGATTCACCGGATGCCTCCGATATAGTCGAAAAAACAGCGAGGGATGAGAATACAAAACTCTTATTACAGGCCATTTACAGGCTTAACGAAATTGATAAGTCAATCATGCTCCTGTACCTCGATGAGTTGAGTTATGATGATATTGCCGGGATAACCGGGATCTCAAAGTCAAATGTTGGTGTCCGCATCAACAGGGCAAAAGAATTACTAAAACAAAATCTAAAATATCTGAATCATGGAAACTCATGAAATAGAAAATACCTGGAAAAACATTGATCCGGCGATTAATCTTAAATCACCCGAAGAACTAAACCAGCTGCTCGCCTCTAAAACCAGGCAAACAGTAAATAAATTTCTGGGCTTACTCGCAATCGATATTGTTGTAGGTCTTGGACTTATTTCTTTCCTGGTAATTACTGCCATAAACCGCCTGGGGGATAATTTTTTCCTTGCCAACAATGCCCTGCTCTGCCTGGCAACACTCTCAGCCCTGGCTGTGTCAGTAACATCGTGGTATAAACTTAATAACGATAAATTCAATCTCCCGGTAAGGGACTGGCTCGAACAAAAAATCAAATTATTATCGGGCTGGCTCCTGGGACGTTACAGCAAAGGGTATTTTATCATAATACCAGTTCTCCTGGTGATGATTGAAGTGTCAATACATGTCTACTTTGAAAACAAACCTTTTACCGAAGTAATGAAAAACGAGGAATCGGTAATCGGACTGATCGTGGGTTTCATTGTTGCACTGGCAGTCTCTTATTATGCAGTTGGTAAGATACGAAAGTACCAGCTGAAGAATCTCGAATTCCTGAAGGAGCTGTTTGAGGGACTGGGAGAAAACGGAAAGGTTTGAAGAAGGATTTACGATGTTTTCAGGTGGAGATTGATGGATTGCTTCGTCGCAAGCTCCTCGCAATGACGATGGATGCTAGCGGGCGTATGCAAGAAAATTGTAACTTAACACCCCGTAAGTTTATCGTTTCACACAAAGACGCTAAGTCGCAAAGTATCTGATTATCACTTCAAATGGCCAACCTTAAAATTTATATTGTTTTGCTCTTTGTTGCGGTTAATGCTCCTCTCAATGCCCAGGAGAGCTTCCTTAAAATTAAAGGTCAGGCTGATGGTTATGCGGGACTGAATTTTTCTGATCCGATTCAGGCTCAGACAGGATTGAGATTTATACCTGTGGTTTCGGCAGGGAAGACCTGGAAAAACAATCTGAAATTCGATTCTGAGTTTTCATTCAACAGCTACCTCGATTATCATATCACCGACTGGAAAAAGGATAATTCAGCTTCAGGAATAAAACCTTACCGGATGTGGCTACGGTTAAGCTCCGACCGATTCGAACTCAGGGCCGGACTGCAGAAAATCAACTTCGGATCGGCAACTATGCTTCGTCCCTTAATGTGGTTCGACCGGATGGATACCCGCGATCCGCTTCAGTTTACCGATGGGGTATATTCGCTCCTATCGAGATATTATTTCAATAATAACGCAAATGCCTGGCTCTGGATACTGATGGGAAATGATAAACCAAAAGGGTGGGAAATAATCCCATCAGCTAAATGGATACCTGAATATGGAGGCCGACTGCAGTTCCCGGTCCCAAAAGGGGAAACGGCAATCAGCTATCACCATCGCACTGCCGATTTAAGTAAGATCCCTCTCCCGATAAACATAAACGGATCACTTAACTATCCTGAAGACAGGATTGGTCTGGATGGTAAATGGGATCTTGGGGTCGGGGTCTGGGCTGAATATTCTTTAACACATAGTAGACTTGATTCAACATATTTTCCTCCATGGACAAAAATGTTAACCATCGGAATGGACTACACATTTAATATTGGAAACGGGCTCAATATGTCGACAGAGTTTTTCAGGTACAATGCTTCATCTGAGGTATTCGGGAAAGGGACCGACAGGAACTTTTCACTCCTGTCGGCCAATTACCCTTTCGGGATAAACAACAGGGCTTCGTGTATTGTTTATTATAACTGGAATGACAAGAGCTGGTATCGAATAATAAATTTGCAGCGACAGAGTGATGACTGGACTTTCTACCTGTTTCTGTTCTGGAATCCGGATAAGGTGGCAATTTATAATACCGGCAATGAGAATAACATGTTTGCAGGGAAAGGGGTACAGATAATGGCTGTTTATAATTTTTAAATGAATATGGAAAATTCGAAAATCATTTCAATAGAGGGTCTCAAAAAGACTTTCAGCACCACGGGAGGGAAATTCACTGCCCTGAACGGCATTAACCTTGATTTCGGCAAGGGAGAATTTACAGGTGTTGTGGGACCCAGTGGCAGCGGCAAAACCACCCTGCTTAATATAATCGGATCGCTCGATTCTCCCTCGGAAGGGAAAGCAATCGTACTGGGGAAATCGATAGGCGAATTGAATGTAAAACAGTCGGCTATGCTCCGCCGTTCGCAGCTCGGATTTATATTTCAGAGCTATAATCTCCTACCTGTCTATACGGTTTTTGAGAATGTGGAGTTTCCCCTGCTCCTGCTGAACATGAACGACGGGCAACGGAAGAAGATGGTTATGGACTCTCTGGAGTGGCTGGGACTCACCGATAAGGTAAAATCGATGCCATCGCAGCTTTCAGGAGGCGAGTGCCAGAGAGTGGCTATTGCGAGGGCCATGGTGAAGAAACCCGAAATAGTACTGGCCGATGAACCGACTGCAAACCTCGATGCTGCAAACTCGCATCATATCCTCAAAAGCATGGTCCAGCTGAATAAGGAATTCAATACAACTTTCATCTTTGCAACCCACGACGATAAAGTGATAGGCTATCTCCACCGTAAGATCTCACTTGTTGACGGGAAAGTTGCGAAGGATGAAATCACAAATAACTAATCTGCCGGAATTATGAAACTGCTATTTAAACTCGCAGCAAGAAATCTCATCGGGGCAGGAAGGAGAACCTGGCTCAATGTGATTGTACTATCTTTTTCATTCATTATAATCATATGGCATAAAGGGATACTCAACGGATGGGAAAGTCAGGCAAAAAACGACATGACAGAGTGGGAAACAGGGGGTGGTCAGTACTGGCAATCAGTATATGATCCTTTCGATCCGTTCTCACTGACAGAAGCTCATGCAGCTATCCCGGCAGCAATGGATTCTTCCTGTGCAAAAGGGAACATGGCATCAATACTGGTAACTCAGGGGACAATCTACCCCGGGGGGCGTATTCAGAGCATCCTGATCAAAGGGATCAATTCCAATCAGAAAGTGCTGAAGATCCCTGCTGCATTATTTGAAAATGACAGCAGCGAAATCCCTGCAATAATAGGTTCAAGAATGGCTGCCGATAACAGGTTAAAGACCGGAGATCTGGTCACACTCCGCTGGAGGGATAAGAATGGCACTTTCGATGCAGGAGAGATGAAGATCATCGGCATCTTCGAAACCAATGTGCCATTCGTGGATGCGGGACAGATCTGGCTCCCCCTCGTTCATCTTCAGAAGATGATGGGAATGCCCGGGGAAGCTACAATTCTTGTCTGTAAAAAAGATATAAAGGAAACTGCAAGTTTTGCCGGATGGAATTTCAAGAGCACAGAGCTTCTTCAGAAATCGGTAACTGACATGATAAAAATGAAATCAGTGAGCGGGGCGGTACTCTACCTTATCCTTATGAGCCTTGCCATGCTCGCCATCTTTGACACCCAGGTGCTTTCAATTTTCCGAAGACAAAAAGAGATCGGAACTTATATAGCACTTGGAATGACACGTTTCCAGGTGGTAGGACTTTTCACAATTGAAGGATCGCTTAATTCAGTACTCGCAGCCATTCTTGCTGCCATATACGGAATACCACTGCTGGCATTGCAGGCAAGCGAGGGGATGTCATTTCCGGGAGGAAGTAAAGATTTCGGAATTGTAATGGCCGATAAAATTTATCCGACATATAGTATGGAACTGATTGGCATAACGATATTGTTTATCATGATAACAACTACTATTGTCAGCTATCTGCCATCGAGAAGAATTGCCAAAATGAATCCAACAGAAGCTTTAAGGGGGAAACTGCAATGATCAGATTTCTGCTAAAAGGTATTTTGAGAGACAAACAGCGAAGTCTCCTCCCGGTTATTATTGTTTCCTTAGGTACAATGCTTACCGTAATTCTTGTATGCTGGTTAAATGGCTTCCTCGGCGACAGTATAGAAATGAACGCCAAATTCGCAACAGGCCATGTTAAGATAATGACCGCTGCCTACCAGAAAAACATCGACCAGGTGCCCAACGATCTTGCCCTTACGGGGGTCGATTCCCTGATGATGAAGCTCAGAAAAGAATTTCCTGATATGAAGTGGGGTGAAAGAATTCATTTCGGAGGATTGATCGATGTTCCTGATAACAAGGGAGAAACCCGTTCGCAGGGACCTGCTATCGGTTTTGGTATCGATATGCTTTCAGGCGACAAGTCAGAGATCGAACGTTTCAATCTTGAAAAATCGATCCTTCGGGGGAAACTCCCTTCTCATAGAGGTGAGATCCTGATGAGCGAGGATTTTTCGAAAAAACTCAAAATCAATCCGGGCGATACCGTTACCATCATCGGATCAACAATGAACGGCAGCATGGCATTGTATAACTACACTGTTTCCGGTACTATAGTATTCGGTGCAGAAGCGATGGATCATGGCTCTGTCATTGTTGATCTGTCAGATGTTCGCGCTGCACTTGACATGGATAATGCAGCAGGCGAAATAGTCGGTTATCTTCCCGATATTTATTACAATGAAGAGAATGCGAACCTGGTAGTTGCCCGGTTTCAGAAAATATTTCCACCCTCCGATGATGAATTTGCTCCCCGGATAATCACCCTTCGTCAGCAAAATTCACTGGGGACCATGATTGACATGATCAAAAGCGTAGGCAGCTTAATGGTGTTTGTTTTTGTATTGTCAATGTCACTTGTGTTGTGGAATGCAGGTCTCTTGGGGGGATTGAGAAGATACTCTGAATTTGGGATCCGTCTCGCAATCGGTGAGGACTATTCACATATTTATAAAACAATGATCTATGAATCGGTACTGATTGGGATCATCGGTTCAATTATTGGTACTATTGTCGGGCTTTCAGGTGCTCTCTATCTTCAGGAACACGGTCTTGATCTTGGCTCAATCATGAAAGGGGCCGCCATTATGATGCCATCGGTTTTCCGTGCCCATATAACAGCCAACGCATTTTATATAGGATTTATTCCCGGACTGTTTTCCACCGTAGCAGGGACAATGCTTTCAGGAATCGGAATTTACAAACGCAAAACAGCCCAGTTATTTAAAGAATTAGAAGCATGAGAAAAATTATTATTCCACTGTTACTGGTGTGTTTTTCATTAAATGCACAAAACCCTTCGGCAAAGGACATCCTTGACAAAATAGATAAAAACATGTCGTCGGAAAGCAGGATTTTTACATCGAAAATGGTGATTCACAACAAGCGAAATACCCGGACAGTTGAATCAAAATCGTGGAGCAAGGGCGAAAAGAAATCGTTCTCGGAATACCTCTCCCCCCCGCGCGAGCAGGGAACAAAAATGCTAAAGCTTGATGATCAGTTATGGATCTTCTCCCCTTCTACTGACAGGATAATCCAGATCTCAGGACACATGCTAAGGCAGTCTGTAATGGGTTCCGACCTATCGTATGAAGATATGATGGAAGATCCTCACCTGCTGAACCATTATACCGGGAAAATTGACAGTGAAGAAAAGCTGGGGGACAGGACATGCTGGATAATATCGCTTACAGCAACCTCAACAGATGTTGCCTATCAGACGCAGAAGTTATGGGTAGATAAGGACAGGTATATTCCTTTGAAGAAGGAACTTTATGCAAAAAGCGGTATGCTCCTGAAGAGGATGGAGCTCTCGGATGTGATCCAGATCCAGAGCCGATGGTTCCCAAAGAGGATCTTGTTCAAGGATGTTCTGAAGGAAGGAGAGGGTACAGAATTCATTATTGAGGATATTCAGTTTAATGCAGAAATTCCTGACTACATACTATCAAAAGCCAGTCTGAAGAAATAAGTGTCTCAAAATCAACCACCTCCCCCCTTCGGGGTACTCCTCCTTTAAAAGGAGGAGAAAGTTAAAATATTATATATCAGTAGTTTACCCTCCTTTTTTGAAGGAGGGGTGGCCGGGACAATTAATTATCTGATTTTTACAATATTCATTTCCCGGCCGGGGTGGTTCAAACCCTATCTTGCTGTATTGATAAGGGAATCGGTTATGAAAACAGTCCTGAAAGAAACAGCACTTGCTCCAAAATATCCTAATGCTCCGTTACTGAGATTGGTATTCGGATTAGCCGGAGTTGATCCGAAAAAGGGATTGGTACGGATGAGATCTTCAAGAGTACGGTAATAACCATAAGTAAGTTTATCGAGCGAAAAAAGCTCAATAGTGCACTTGTCGCCTGGCTTTGGACGTGCGACCCTTAAGTCCGTTACCTCACCATTTGTGTACTGATCATCATACAAGCGAAAATTTTCATTATTGATAGAATCATTTGTAATAACTTTTATCCTGTAAAAGTTTTTCTCTCCGGGATCTTTGAAAAAACAATGCAATTCAAATCCTGATTCGTTAGGATTACCAAAACCGAACCGCTGCTGGCTCTTTAATAAATGCAGCGAATCAATACGAACATGGCTAAACATTGTTGAAGTACCCGAATATTCCTCACTCTCCGATAGAACATTAATTGTATATGTTCTACCCGGGATTCCTTTTGTTTTGATAGTCTGATAATATCCTGGCTTTATTTCTTTCAATGTATCGATTGTGCCTGTGTTGTCAGAAATAATTACCTGAGCTCCTGAAACAGGGGGTAGTACCGGCTGATTAAAATAACTGCCCGACTTGCTCAGAGTAACCGTATAAGGGCCGGGACTATCAGTTATCAGACCTTCAATAACTATGAGCGGCGCTGCATCATTAAGATCAACATTTATAACTTTCTGACAGCCGGCTAATACGAAAGCTGTAAGAATTGATAAAATAATCTTAAGTGAGATTTTATATTGTATAGTAATTTTTAACTGCATCTGGTTCTCCTTTCAGAATTTGAAATTATAAGTAACAGCCGGTACAATCCGGAAGAGGGACAATTGAATTGCCTGCGTTTTTGTTGGATCTTTGGGATCGGGCTGAAAATTAATTGCATAAGCATTAGCTCTTGCATATACATTGTAAATTGAAAAATTCCAGTCACTTTCAAACTTGTTGGATTTTTTCTTATGCAGTGTAAGGCCAACGTCGAGCCTGTGATAATCGGGCATTCTGTATCCGTTTCGTCCTGTATAATATGGGACAATATTCCCGTCAACATAATAACGTCCGCTTGGGAATGTAACCACATTGCCGCTGATATAGATCCATGTTGCTGAAAAAGTTACACGGGGACTTAATTCGTACATACCTACTATGGCTAAATTATTCGGTCTGTCCTGTTTTGCAAGAAATGTATTACCATTGTTGATATCATTGAACTGCCTTTTGGTCTTTGACAAGGTGTAGCTTACCCAACCTGTGAGGTTTCCGTATTTTTTTCTGATCAGGAATTCAGCGCCATATCCGAAACCTCTACCAAATACCAGTTGTGATTCTACTTTATTATTAAGAATAAGATTGGATCCGTTCCTGTAATCTATCTGATTCTGTAGCGTTTTATAATAAAATTCCACAGATGTTTCATACATATTATTTGAAAAATTCCTGAAATAACCAAGGGTGTACTGGTCCGCTATTTCAGGCAGGATATTAATATTGCTGGGAACCCATAGATCGAAAGGAGTGGTTGAAGTAGTGTTCGATAATAAATGAATGTATTGGCGGGTTCGCGCATAGGATGCTTTAACCGAAACTGAGTCATTGAGAACATAATTCAGAAGCAAACGGGGCTCGAATCCGCCATAAGTGTTGAATATTTTCCCTTTTTTAAATACGGCAGAATCTATCACATCCGATACCTGATCGTAAGTGTAAATAGTACCCGGACCGATTGAGCTGAACATAGAATATCTCAATCCATAAGTGGCTTTAAAATGGCTTATGATAGTTTGTTCATTTGAAATATAGAATGCATTTTCGAGCGCATATCTGTTATCCATCGATTTAACTCTGAAGAAGACAGTACTATCCACTTTACTTGGAACGAAAGTATGATAAATGGAGTTGAACCCAACTTTAATTGTATTGTTTGAATTTAAATAATAGTGAAGATCTTCTTTAATGTTCCAGTCCTTTATTTCTGAAAGGACCTTCATTGTAAGATTGCCTACTCCAACATTAAAATTATAGCTGTACTGGTTAAAGATTAATGATGTATTTGAGAAAATTTTATCGGAAAATACATGGTTCCACCTGGTTGTTGCTGTGACATTGCCCCAGTTAAGTCCAAGAGCTCCGCCAAGATTGAAATTATCCCTGCCAAGGTAACATGAGAAATACAGCCTGTCTTTCTCGGTAAACTGGTAATTGGCTTTCATGTTTAAGTCGTAGAAATACAGAGTTGTTTTACTTGCTGTGGAATCAGCGCCCTTTGAGGGAAGCAGTTTAAGGAATAAATCTGCATAAGTTCTTCGTGCAGCAATCATGAAAGAACCTCTGTTTTTGAATAAAGGTCCCTCTACAGCCAGGTGTGAAGCAATTATTCCGACACCACCTGAAACATGAAATTCTTTATTGTTGCCCTCATTCATTTTAATATCAACCACTGATGATAAACGTCCGCCATATTCAGCAGGAAAGCCCCCTTTGTAAAGAGTAATATCCTTTATGGCGTCAGAGTTGAAAGTTGAAAAGAATCCAAGTAAATGAGAAGGGTTGTATACCGGAGCCTCATCGAGCAGAATAAGGTTCTGATCAACCCCGCCTCCACGTACATAAAATCCGGCATTCCCTTCTCCTGCCGGGGTTATACCGGGAAGCAGCTGAATGGTTTTAAGAATATCCTTTTCACCGAGAATCACAGGAATAGTCTGAATTTCTTTTACATTTATTTTTGATATGAGATCCCCTGAAACCACATTACTATTATTCCTGTCGCCTGTAATCGTCACCTCTTTTAAAGCGATAGATTCCTCCTCCATGTCGACAGTAATCTTCACGTTTTCTTTTAGTTCCATCGAAAGGGATTTTGTCTTGTATCCCAGGTACTGAACAATTATTGTATAATTACCTATTGGAAGTGAGAGGGAAAAATATCCATAAGAGTTGGTAGAAATGCCAACCGTTGGATTCTCTTTTGGAAATATTACAGCACCAGTTAATGTCTCCCCGCTCCTGGCATCCCTTACAAAACCACTTATAGTTACAGTTTTAACCGGATCGCTTTCCGCACGGAGAGGTTGTGTGATTATAGCTGAAAAGCTCAGAAACAGAAAACAAATTCTAAATATCATTCAATATATATTTATTACAGAATGTCTTACAATTAACATCTTGTAATAACAATTGTTGTTTAGCGAATGTTAAATATATATTAAAATAGACATCAGATTACCAGATTACCGGTCGCTGTTCACCTGTTCTAAAGAGCTTATCACCGGGCTTTACGTTATCAAAGGCTGCATAAAACTCGGGCATATTATATAAAACACCATTAATCCTGGCTTTTGCAGGTGAATGTTCGTCGGTTTTAACTCTTTTTCTTACCTCTTTATCACGCATATTGGTTCTCCAGATCTGTGCATAGGAAAGGAAGAAGCGCTGGTAATTGGTGAAGCCATCAATAGGTTTTGGTGCATCTTTACCCTCCAGAGTAAATTTGTAAGCATTATAAGCCACGGTTGGTCCGCCCAGATCAGCGATATTTTCCCCCAGGGTAAGTTTTCCATTGACAAATGTTGAATCGAGAACTTCATATTTGTTATACTGTTCCACAAGCATAGCAGTATGTTCTTCAAAAGCCTTTGAATCATCTTTTGTCCACCAGTCGCGAAGGTTTCCGTCTTTATCAAACTGCCTTCCCATGTTGTCAAATCCATGGGTCATCTCATGGCCAATTACCATACCAATTGCACCATAATTTACAGCATCGTCGGCATCGAGATTAAAGAATGGAGGTTGCAGAATTCCTGCCGGGAATACTATTTCGTTCCTATTAGGGCTATAGTATGCATTCACGGTCTGAGGTGTCATTCCCCATTCAGTAGGATCGACCGGTTTTCCAACTTTATTCATTGAATATCTGAATTCGAAGTTTTTTGAACCAAGAAGGTTAAGAATATAAGGCTGGGAAGTAATGTTTAGTCCGGAATAATCTCTCCACTTATCGGGGTACCCAACCTTTACACCCATTTTATCAAGTTTGGCAATAGCTTCCAACTTTGTCTGTGATCCCATCCAGGTGAGATTTTCAATCCTTACCTTGAGCGATTTTTTCAAATTCATAACCAGGTCGGTCATTTTCTGTTTGGCCACAGGAGGAAAATATTTTTGCACATATAACTGTCCGATACTTTCACCAAGTGAATAACTGGTTACATCCAGCACAAGTTTCCAGCGGGGTTCCATCTTCTCTTGTCCCGATAATGTCTTATTATAAAAGTCGAATTTCTGTTTTTCAAAATCAGAGCTGAGATATGCGGCAGTATTATTAATCAGAGCCCATCGTAAAAATGTTTTCCAGTCGTCAACAGGAACTGTCTTCATCATGTTGCTGAGCTCTTTAAAGAAGGGTGGCTGATATACATTAATCTCTGATATTCCCGGATAACCAACCTGAGTGAAATATGATTTCCAATTCAATTCGGGCGCCATTTTTGTCAGTCCGTCTACATTTACTTTATTATAAGTCTTCTGCGGATCCTGATTCTCAACATTTGTAAAGGAAGCCTTTGCCAGCTGTGTTTCAAGCTTCATAATAGTTTCAGCATTCTTTTTTGCAACAGCAGGTTCGTCCTTCATCAATACGAACATCTTTGCAACATGAAGCAGATATTCTTCCCTTATCTTTTTTGTTGATTCATCGCTGTTGAAGTAATAGTCTCTTTCGGGAAGCCCTAATCCGGCCTGATAACAACCTGCTATTACGCTTGTACTGTTTTTAGAATCGAGATTTGAAAACAAAGCGAAGAAGGAGGTTATCTGATACGACTGAAAATAAGCTGCTACTGACTGAACATCAGCAATACTCTTTATCGATTCAATTTTTTCAAAAAACGCCTTCAGAGGAGTTATCCCTTGTTTTTCAATAGATATCGTGTCCATCCCTGAATTATAGAATTTACCTATCTTATCTGCTATGCTTCCGGGTGCAGCATCTTTTGAGGCAGCTGCCTCTTCAATTATTTCCCTGATATCATGTCGGTTTTTTTCGAACAGCTCATCAAAGCTGGAACGGGAATTCTTGTCTGCCGGAATAGGATTGTTTTTCAACCAGGTTCCATTAGTGTAATCAAAGAAATCATCGCCCGGTTTAATGGCGTTATTCATGTTCTGAATATCAAATGGAGGATATTTATTTACCATTTCTGCGCTTTTTTTAACGTTACCTGTACATCCCCCGAGAAGAACGAGAGAAACTAATCCAATAAATATTGTTTTCATGTTTAATATTTAAATGTTTAATATTTAGCCAATTACAACTTTAACTTTATGTTCTTTTCCGTCTCCAAAAACGGGAATTATATTCGATTTCTGATGTTTTCCATCTACTTCTACCTCGCTTACCCCTTTTGATTTGCCATGAGGATTTACAACTTCGATGTGGTAAATATCTCCCCTGAATTTCCTGGTAGCCCTGAAGCCTTTCCAGCTGCCAGGGATACATGGATCGATAAGCAGACCATCATAATCAGGACGAATTCCAAGGATATACTGGGAGATCGCATAAAAATTCCATGATGCTGTGCCTGTCAGCCATGAGTTTTTGGCTTCACCCGGTTTAAATGCATCTTTGCCGGCTACCATCTGGGAATATACATAAGGTTCTGTCTTATGCAAATCGCTTATATCCTCGAGGTATGAAGGACAAATTTTCCGGTAATAATCCCATGCCCGTTCTCCGTTGCCCACAACTGTTTCACCGATCATAATCCACGGATTGTTATGGCAGAATACTCCTGCATTTTCTTTATAACCAGGAGGGTATGACGATATTTCTCCATATTCAATATAATACTTCGTGAATGCAGGGTTATTAAGAACGATACCATACTTGCAATCAAGCCGCTCTTTAACCGCATCAAGTGCTTTTGTACAAAGGCCTTCTTCTTTACCTATTCCCGCCATGGTGCACCAGCCATTCGATTCTATAAATATTTTGGCTTCTTCGTTTTCGTTGCTGCCAATTTTGCGTCCATAGTAGTCATAAGCCCTGATAAACCATTCTCCATCCCATCCATGTTTCTTAATTGCCCCTTCCATGGCCGAAACAAGTTTCTGAGCACGTGCTGCCTCATCATTCTTACCAAGTCTCTTACAAAGATCAGCATAGTCCCGGCCATATACCACAAACAGTCCGGCGATCATCAAAGATTCCGCTTTCGATCCTTCAGTCTTATTTTCAGTTGTCTGAAACGATTCGTTTGGATCATTTGAAAAACAGTTCAGGTTCAGACAGTCGTTCCAGTCGGCACGGCCTATAAGCGGGAGACCATGCGGGCCAAGGTTATTTGCAACGTGATCAAACGAAACTGTGAGGTGGTCAAATAAACTTCTGGCAACTGAAATATCATTGTCGAACGGTACCATTTCATTCAGAATGGCAAAATCGCCTGTTTCCTTCAGATAGCTGACTGTCCCCAGAATGAGCCACAAAGGATCGTCGTTAAAGCCACCGCCAATATCATTGTTGCCTCGTTTGTTGAGTGGCTGATACTGATGATAACATCCTCCGTCCTGGAACTGCGTGGAAGCTATATCGATAATCCTCTCACGTGCCCTTTCCGGGATCTGGTGAACAAAACCAATCAAATCCTGATTTGAGTCGCGGAAACCCATTCCCCTTCCAATACCCGATTCGAAAAAAGATGTCGAACGTGAAAAACAGAAGGTGATCATACACTGGTACTGGTTCCAGATGTTTACCATTCGATCGAGTTTGTCATCGCCTGAATCTACAGTGTATATGCTCAATAAGTTGTCCCAGTATTTCCGCAATTCAGCGAATGCAGCATCAACCTTTGCTGCTGTATCAAACTTCGCAATAGTCTCTTTTGCTTTCTTCTTGTTAATAATATTTTTGGACTCCCATTTTTCATCCTCTTTATTTTCAACATACCCCAGAACAAATACGAAATCTTTTGATTCACCCGGCTTCAGTTCAACTTCGAGGTAATGAGAAGCAATAGGCGACCATCCATGAGCTTCGGTGTTACGGGCTTTCCCTTCAGAAACCACCTGCGGTTCATCAAAACCATTATATAATCCGAAAAACGACTCCCGGTCAGTGTCGTAACCCTGAACCGGTACATTAACCGAATAATAGGCATAATGATCGCGTCTTTCTTTGTATTCTGTTTTATGATAGATTACCGAGCCCTGAATCTCAACTTCTCCGGTAGAAAAATTTCTCTGAAAGTTTTCCATGTCGGAGGCAGCATTCCACAGGCACCACTCCAAAAATGAAAAAATCTTAAGTTTTTTTGTCTCCTTTGAATTATTGGAAAGAGTGAGCTTTTGAACTTCAGCCCAGGTCTTCAGAGGTACAAAGTAAAGAACGTTAGCAGTGACTCCGTTCTTTTCACCTTTGATATTGGTATAGTTCATCCCGTGACGGCATTCATATTTATCGAGCTCTGTTTTGCAGGGCTTCCATCCCGGAGACCAGATATTGTCACCATCATTTATATAGAAATATTTTCCTCCGCTGTCCATAGGCACGTTGTTGTACCTGTAACGTGTAATGCGGCGAAATTTGGCATCTTTATAAAAGGAATATCCGCCGCCGGTATTTGATATGAGTGAGAAAAAATCTTCATTCCCGAGGTAATTGATCCATGGCCATGGAGTACGCGGATTAGTGATAACATACTCCCTTTTCTGATCGTCGAAATGTCCAAATTTCATATTCTGTGTTTGATTAATAAATTACCCTAATTATGCAAGTTCCTTTGATCTTCTGTTGGTCAGTTCAAGTGTGATCTCATTCATCTTCTTTTGATTTAACGGGTATAGAGTCATGATCCCTGCTGCGATGAGAGTAATAATTGTCGGAATCCAGCTCATCAGCATTATGATACCCGGGATTGCACCCTGAATAGACACCTCATCCTGACCGTTATAATGGAACGCAGCCAGAACAAATCCGATAATTGCCCCGGCAATACCTCCTCCGAATTTGGTGGCAAAAGAACCGGCTGAGTATACAAGTCCTGTTGCCCTGCGTCCGTTTTTAAATTCTGAATAATCGGCAGCATCACCCAGCATGGCAAAGAACAGAGTCGGGAATATTGCAGCTGCAAACTCAGAGATGATCCCTATTACGAAAATGCCGGTGATATTACCAGGTCCGCAAAATACAAGGGTGGCATTTACAGCTCCTGAGAAAAGCAGGGCATAGATAAACAGATTCCGTTTACCGAATCTCTTACCAAGCGGAGAGGTTATCATTGCACCAGCAATGGAAGCCAGCATTAATCCAATCATAAAAGAGGCAGCAAGAAGCTGGTTATGCAGATAATGGGAGAAATAAATTACCACAATACCCTGTTTTATTGAGTTGTAAACATTGAAAAGCATTCCAATGACAAGGAGTACTATCCATGGCCTGTTTCTTATAAGATCTTTCAGGTCCTTAGCCAGATTTGTCTGTTGCTCTTTAGGTGGTTTGACCCGTTCCTTTGTGGTAGCAAAAGTCACCATAAGGAAAAGAGATAAGAAAACAGACAAAAGATAAATGGCATTACTATAACCCCTCTTCTGGTCAACAATTGTTATTTTTTTGGCAACAAGGTTTTCTTCGCCTGAAACGATAAATGAGTATTCCTTTTTCGCTACCATGGAAAAACTTTTACCCTGAGTGGGGACATTAATACTATCGGCTTTAGCAGTATTGGCCCAGGTAAACAGGGCAATTCCATCTTTGGTTTTGATGTTTACATTTTTAACATCCTTACTGGCAGATACTGTTACCTCATATTTTTTTGAATCAAGCTTATCAACAGCAATTGTAGGATTGATATTGCCGAACTGGGCAACTAAAAACAACAACGCTCCCTGTACCAGCATGCCGCCTGTAAATGCACCAACCATACGATACGAACCCAGACTTGTACGTTCCTTATCGTCGCCTGTCATTACAGCCATTAAAGCCCCATAAGGAATATTATTCGCTGTGTAAACAAGAAAGAATATCAGATAGGTAGCATATGCATAAACAATTTTTCCTGTCGGGCCTAAATTCGGAGTGGTAAACAGCATCGATAATGTTATTCCCAAAGGAATCGCTGTCCAGAGTATCCATGGACGAAATTTGCCGTATTTCGAATTTGTCCTGTCACAGAGAATACCCATTAAAATATCGATAATTCCATCGCTGAAACGGGCAATTAACATCAGTAATCCTACCGCTGCAGGATTTATTCCATAAACATCAGTGTAAAAAATAAACAGGAAGGTTGCTACACCGCGCCATGCAATATTCGCTGCACCGTCGCCAAGTGCATACCCTACTTTTTCTTTTAATGCAAGTTTCTCCACAGATTTAAGATTTTATAAGCTAAAGTAAATTAAAATTTTCAGGAACATGCTACTTGTAATACAAACTTACAGATCAAATTTACAATTTGTTCAAACAAGTTACTCCCTGAAAATAAAAAATCCACCCGGGAATCTACCCGGATGGATGTTCAGTTATTACAATTAAAGAGTTTCCTGAAATGTCAGATCTTCTTTTTGATTAGCGGAATTAGTTCCTCTCCCTTAAGTTTGAAGGTTTCAGGTTCTGCCGGTTGAATCATGTAGATGGTAGTTCCCGGCAGAAGGCCTTGTTGGACAATGCTAAATTTTTCGTTAGCGTCACCCAGAACGACAATTTGTTTTGTTTTGCTTTTTTCATAAACAAACGAGATGCTGTCCGTTCCGGTCTGTATACATTCTGTAGGGATAAAGACAGCGTCGTTATAGGTTTTAATGATTATTTTGTTCCCGGTAGTCATTGAGGGTCTCAGATCAGCATCTGATCCATCGACCTTAATCTGCACCTCAAACATTTTTGAATCAGAATTCGGAAGTTGTTCACCAATATTTGCGATAAACATCACTTTACCTGAATATGCTTTTGCAGGAAAAGCATCAATCTTAATTATAACATTCTGCCCGATCTTGACTTTACTTATTTCAATTTCATTAACATATATTTTGGAAAGCATTGACGAAAGATCAGGAAGAGTTGCAATGACCAGATCAAAAGGATTGACATTCGATCCAACCTTTCTTTTGGTTCCATTCCTTTCTTTTTTATAGATTACCATTCCCGCAGTGGGTGCGGATATGGTAAACTTTGACAGGAAGTCCTGAAGATCGTTCACCAGTCTTGTTTGTTTGGTAAGATGCATTTTCAGATGGTTAACCTGTGCAAGAGATTGCTCCTTATACAGAGAATAACTCCTTTTCTTCTGTTCAAGAGTACGTTTCGCCTGATCCAAAACTACTACTGCCCTACGTATTGTTGCGGGTGGTTCAAATTTTGATTGATCGAGGGCAATTTGTGCTTCCTCAACCGTATATTTCTGATTCTTGATATCATCTCTCGAATTTGTAAGCACTACCGCTGTATCAAGAACTTTCATCTCCATATCTGTCAGCTGGGTTTTGAGATTATCAGACTCATCTTTAAAGGTGTTGTTATAAGATGATCTGTCAAGCTGAGCAATATAATCACCTGCTTTAACGATCGTACCTTCAGGCACCATGTCTTGAATTTTAAGATCCATTGCATGCATGTCTCCGCCACCTCTCTGACCACCGCCACCACCGCCACCGCGGCCCTGGTTATTTCCTCTCTGATTGTTGTTACCTTGTCCAATCTCAGGACCTTTGACGTCAGTTGATTTTTCTGCTATTAATTCACCTGAATTAGTTACTGATATTTCAAAAAGACCTTTTTTGACCTCAGCAAATGAACTAACTACCTTATTCTTTGATGTCATCCGGTTAAAGGCAATCAAAGCTATGATTGCCAGCAGCACACCTGCAGTTATAAATATTTTTTTCATCATTAGGTTAATTTATCTGTCAATTACTAAATCATTAGACCATCAAAGTCTTCAAAATATTTCAGGGATGAGCCGATTTTTCTGATTATAGATCTTTAAGCATCCAGATATTACAGCCAAAGTGACCGGAGTTTCCAAGTGGGGCGGGTAAATGTCTGAATCCAGTCCTTTCATATAGATTTATTGCTTTGTTAAGTTCAGGAAGCGATTCAAGATACAAGTGTTTATAACCAAACTGTTTCGCTGAGACAAATGTTTTTTCCATCAGCTGCCAGCCTCTTCCTTTACCCCTTTGACTTGCAGAAAGGTATAGCTTAACAAGTTCTGCACACCCCTCCGGCAATCCGGGAGTAGGAAAAACTCCGCATCCACCGATCATTATCCCGTCTTCTTCTGCTATCCAGTATTCAGAACCGGGAGTACTAAATAGTTTAAACAGGTTGTCGGTGGTTGGATCGAAATAGACAGTACCGGGCTTATCAATCTTGAACTCCCTGAATACTGTCCTTATAAGATCGGCTATTTCCCTGTTGTCTTTTTCTTCAATAGTTCTGAAAGTGACACCCATTTTTTCATTTTTTACAACGAGAACCAGTAATTCAGTTTAATAAGGAAAATGTTATTCGGGAAAACGCCATGAAGTTCTTTATAAGATTCTCCAATGGTCGCATTTGATGATCCCGTTCTTCCGCTGCGTTCGCTTGACCATACAAAATAAATAAATGATCCCAGCCGGTATTCCCACTTGGCAACAAGGTTAGAGCGGAACTCATGAAAATTAAAATCAGGATTGGCAATAGAATAATCCGGATTAAAATCACCATTCTCATCCAGTGCATACCCACCGCTCCAAAGAGTTACATTATTATAAAGAGCAAACCTGTTGCTATATTCTTTTGTCGTAGGATTGGTTACGTGCTTGAACTCCGAATATGCTCCGCGTGAAATAAAGGGGCTTCCATAATACTGAACCGAAAATTCGGGAGTAAGGTTAAGGTTCACTCTGAAAGTCAGTCCGAGTGTTTTCTGATTTATAGTTCCAAGAATATATGTGTTTCCTCCATTAAAAAATTTTGTGGTTATATATTGCAATCTGTCACGATTATCAATATAATTTCCGGTCACACCGATTTCCAAAGCCCCGAACGGACGAATTGAAACGTTCGGCTGAAGCTGATAATTTATTGCAGAATTATTCAGCGTATATTCATAACTGTATGCTAAACCGGCAGTATAATTTTTGGACGGATCAGTACTGAGGCTCCCAAAAGAAGTAATGTTTCCCGGCATCATCATATCGTAACCTCCCCTCAGAATTTTCGTGTCGAGGGTTTTTGAATGGAAGATAAGATTCGTGGAAAATCTCCATTGATTTTTGAATTCTGAGTAAAAAGATAAATGTGCACCGGAGCCAAGGTAAGATCCATTGAAGTTCCATGTATTGAATTGCTCCAGACCAATATTATAAGTACGGAATATCGAAACCGGTTTGTTTATCAAGTACGATACATCATTTTCCTGATTTATTTGATCCGCTGTATTCATATAACCAAGATCATTCAGTTCGAGGCCGGGAGAGAGCCAGGTACCACCAGTTGAGAACTTCCAGAATCCTTTGGAGCCTTTCCCAATCATTAACTTACCCCCATAACCACCCAGGTTGGTAGCTGTAGTATCGAAATTCAGATAATCAGCACCGGGTCTCTGATAATACCGGGCCGATGATTCCTGAAGTGTCTTAATTGCCTCCTTGCTTCCATTTATATAGCTGCCGATAAGTTTTGCATCGACATAATATTCTTTATCTTTCCAATGGTGCAATAAATCCAACCCTCCTGTATAAGCGTCAGTGCTTAGCGACTCAAGGTTTTTGTTATCGATTACACGATTTGTCGATGTAAGTATCCCCCCTACAACAGTATTACCTGCATTATAACCTTTCTGCACACGGGCAACAGTATAGCTTGTGAGCGGTTCGACTTTCACAGTGCTTCTGTTTCCTGCTTCATTGCTGACACTTGAAAATTCATTTGCTGTCACACTTTGAATTATTCCTATTGAGAGTCCTTTTGATGTTGTACCGCTTAATTTCACAGCGCTCAGTATGGAGGTCTTGTCAGGTGACTTAACAAAAAGAGTGTCATTTGGGGTGATGGGCCGCGAAGGAGCATGGCCAATCCGTCTTGAATAGAAAAGACTCTGGTCATTAAATTTATAATCGAATATAGTTAATCCTTCAAGGAAGAAAGGTCTTTTCTCCTCATAAAACGTTTCAAATGCTGTCAGATTCATTACTGATGGATCTGATTCAACCTGGCCAAAATCAGGATTTACAGTGAGATCAACTGTGAAATTACTTGAAACACCTATTTTAGCATCAAGTCCGACATTTCCTCCCCAAGCTGCTCCCTTGTTCGCGAATGGATTACCCGGCACTTTTTTCGAAGTCTTGAGATCCCCAAGTGCATAAGGCATTATTTCGAGTCGTTGTGATTTTTTTAAACCTTTTATCCCATGTAATTCACCAAAATTAAAAAGCATTCCCGGGCCTGTTTTGGACTCGATTTCCCAGTTGCTTTCCTCCTGAAGCCGGCTAATCCATCTCCAGGTATGCATTCCCCACACCTGTTCATCTTCTTTACTGTAACGAAGCTGGCTCAAAGGCACTTCATACTCTGCAACCCATGCTGAATCTTCTAATCCTGTTTTGACCTTCCATACTGCATTCCAGTTAAAGTCCCAGCTTGCAGGATTGAAAAGAACAAGATCTATTTTCTGTCCCCATGCGGAAGTTGTGAACTCAAAACCGGTCCGGTGATCGTGATAACTGTCAAATGTAATTCCAACAAGATCGCCGCAACAAGCATTATCGTTTGCAACAGCATCGCGGGCTCCTGATAATCTCTGAATCTTTTTGGGCTCCCCATCATAAGCACGAAAAGCTATATAAAGATTTTTATCATCATAAAGAATTTTCATTTCTGTAGGATATGTTGGTTTTGCTCCCTCGTTTGGCGTAAACTGATGGTAGTCACCGGCCCAGGTTCCAGTCTTCCAGCATTCATCATCAAGCTTACCGTCAATAACAGGCTTGGCAGTAGTCAGCCTCATCGTTGTGTAAACAGGCTGCTTTGGTGTAACAAATTTCTTTACAGTATCCTGCTGTGAGGTCGGAGACTGACCGTAGACAGAAGAAAACGGCGTGACTGTAAACAATAAACAGAACAGAGTCAATAGAATAACAAATGATGCGGATCGTTTCATTTATATGGAAAAGGTTATAGGTTTAGTAATCATTGCAAATTTAAAAGAATAACTATAAACAGAAATTGTTTTTAAACATTTATGGATTAAAAAAAATTAAATTAATCTTCTTAAATTCGGCGTGATAAATAAAAATCTTCGTTTTAAAAAATATTAAGCTTTGCAGACTATGAAAAAACTACTGTTTTCAATTATTCTCATTCTTACAATCAATTATGTATCAGTGGGACAAGCTCCAATGGGGCAGCCTCAGGGCAAGCAGACACCGGATGTTTACATCGCAACCGGAACATTGCATACCGACCTGATATATAAAGTCAGCGGCAGAGACGGACGACTTTATCAGTCTTACCTTGGAACAAAACTTGACAACATAGCGATCCTGAATCAGGTGGTAGATGCCGGTCATCCAGCATACGCTACTTTCGGTACTGATAATCTTTTTGAACCGGCAATAAGGATGACTCATAACGATGGTAATCCATCCCTTGAATTAAAATATGTCAGTAACAATGTTGAAAAACCAAATGCCAACATAACCATAACGCATATACTTTTGAAAGATCCTGAATATCCTGTTGAAGTTACTCTCAATATCAAATCATTTTCTGCAGAAGATGTTATTGAACAATGGGTTGAGATTGTTCAGAAGGAAGCAAAACCGCTTACAATATTTAATTATGCCTCATCAATGCTGCACTTTGATGCCAATAAATACTGGCTCACACAGTTTCATGGCGATTGGGCCGAAGAAATGAAAATGCAGGAGAACGAACTTACAAGCGGTATTAAAATTTTAGACACTAAGCTTGGTACCAGGGCACACATGTATCAAACACCGGTATTCTTTCTCTCTCTTAATGAAAAGTCGGACGAGAATAATGGCGAACTGATTGCCGGAACGCTTGGCTGGTCAGGTAATTTTCAGTTTCTTTTCGAAATAGATGAAAAGAACTCACTTCGGGTTATATCGGGAATTAATCCATTTGCTTCGGAATATACACTTCAACCGGGGAAAGTTTTTAAAACGCCCTCATTTATATTTACTTATTCGAACCAGGGAAAAGGGCTCGCAAGCCGCAATCTGCATCATTGGGCTACCAACTATGGAATATTGGATGGTAACGGACCACGTATGCTGCTGCTGAATAACTGGGAAACAACCTATTTCAAATTTGATGAACCAAAGCTTAATGGCTTGCTTGATGACACCAAAAAAATGGGCCTTGATGTGTTTCTTCTTGATGACGGCTGGTTCGCAAATAAATATCCGAGAAATGATGATAAAGCAGGACTTGGCGACTGGCAGGAGAATAAAACAAAATTACCTGACGGACTCGGGTACCTCGTAAAAGAAGCAGATAAAAGGGGAGTTAAATTTGGAATCTGGATAGAACCTGAAATGGTTAATCCCAAAAGTGAATTGTATGAGACCCACCCCGACTGGATCTTGAAGCTTCCAAACAGACCCGAACACTACTATCGCAATCAGCTGGTACTCGATCTGACTAATCCAAAAGTTCAGGAATTTGTTTATAATACTGTGGATGGGATGCTAACAAAAAATCCGGGGATTGCCTTTATTAAGTGGGATTGTAACAGAATGATGACGAATGCCTACTCAGTCTACCTGAAGGATAAGCAATCGCAGCTATATATTGATTATGTGAACAACCTCTATAACGTACTTGACAGGCTGCGTCAGAAATACCCGCATCTTCCAATAATGCTCTGTTCGGGAGGAGGAGGAAGGGTTGATTACGGTGCTCTCCGCTACTTCACCGATTTCTGGGCGAGCGATGATACCGATCCTCTTGAAAGGATTTATATTCAATGGGGTTACTCATATTTCTTCCCGTCTATTTCTGTCTGTAATCATATAACCTCATGGGGAAAACAGTCTCTCAAATTCAAGACCGATGTAGCCATGATGGGGAAAATGGGCTATGACATTCCGGTTAATGAACTTACTGAAAAAGAATTAAAATTCAGTCAGGATGCAATTGCTAATTATAAAAGGCTCAGCGATATAATCTGGCATGGCGATCTTTACAGGTTGGCTTCACCTTACGAAGGAAACAGAGCCGTTCTGATGTATGTCAACAGTGCAAAAAACAAAGCTGTTCTTTTCGCATATACGCTAAATGCCCGATACGGAGAATCATTTAACCGAATCAGGTTACAGGGACTTGATCCGGTAAAAACCTATAAGATCATGGAAATTAATGTTTCAACTGAAGGAAAACGTTCAGGAGGATCTGAAAATGGCAAAACCTATAGCGGTGATTATCTTATGAAGATCGGGTTGAATGCTAGTTCTGCGACCCCGCTGACGAGTAATGTATTTGAGATATCAGAATAAGTTTTGTTGACATAAGACGACTAATCTTTTGAGTAATCGATTAATCTATCTCTGGTTCAAGGGCTGGAAGAATGACTTCTGCTTTATCAGAAACAATTCCCAGTCTGATATAAACAGGCCATACATCTTTTTTCAGTTCGGGAAGTTTTCTTAAGAAAAACAGGGCTCCGATAATAGTCGCTGCACCTCCTGTAAATATTGTCCAGGGTGTGCCGATTACTTTTGCCAGCCATCCGGCAATCAGACTTCCAAACGGAGCCGTACCCATTATCGCCATAGAATAAAAGCCCATTACCCTGCCACGTTTATCGTCATCTGTTATTGTCTGAATTATGATATTGCTTGCTGCGGTCTGCATCATCATTCCCAGTCCAATAAACACCATTAGTACCAGTGAAAGTGAAAATACTGTAGAAAAAGATAAAATGATAAGTCCCGTTCCGAAAAGGAGCGCAGAAGCTGGAACTATACTACCGAGCTTAATAACTGTCTTTCGGGATGCAAGATAGAGAGCTCCTGACAATGCGCCGAAACCTGCTGCCCCCATCAGAAAACCAAAAGTGTGCGATCCGCCATGCAGGATCTCCTTTGCATATACAGGCATCAATACCGAGTAAGACATTCCCATGAGACTGGAAATACCCAACAGAATAATGAGATGTTTGATAGGCTGAAAACCAAAGGTATATATCCACCCGTCTTTAAGTTCTTTAAGTATCCGCGTACTCTTTTCTTTTACTGATTTCACTTTTAGCTTCATCATCAGTAAGGAAATAATTACAAATACATAGCTGACAGCATTAAGAAGGAAACAGAACCCTTCACTGGTAGTAGCAAGCATAATCCCTGCAATTGATGGACCGATAAGCCGGGCACCGTTAAACATCAATGAATTAAGAGCAATCGCATTACCAAGGTCCTGCTTCTTTTCAACCATGTCAAAGACAAATGAGTGCCGTGCAGGGACATCAAAGGCATTGACACAACCAAGACCTATACTAAGTAATACAATTTGCCATACCTGAATCGTGCCAGACAGACAAAGCCATGTAAGGATTATTGCCTGAATCATTGAAAGAACCTGAGTAAAGAGTAGAACCCGGTACCTGTTCCACCTGTCAGTAAGTACTCCTGCAAATGGCGAAAGTAAAAAAGTCGGTATCTGTCCGGCAAATCCGACTGCTCCCAGAAGAAATACCGAACCTGTTATATGGTAAACAAGCCAGGGCATTGCAATACGCTGCATCCAGGTCCCGATCAGAGATATGCTTTGTCCGCTGAAAAACAGCCTGTAATTCCTGTACTGAAGTGAACGGAATATTATTTTGGATCTGTCTCCTCCTAACCAGGATAAGCCCTTATTCATTAATTTTTTTGTTAAATATAACCTCTTTTTTAATGTAAAAAATATGGGAACATACCGCAGCATGTCCCCATCATAAAAAATTCAGTTTAAAAAAACTACCCTATTTCTTTATAGGTGCTACATCAAGAACTACGAATGAACCAGGCTTCATACCCCTTCTTGGACGAGGATTATCAGCAGTTGCCGCGGGAGCTGCGATAAATTCAGCACCAGGCAGATAAATATGATGAGTTTGGGTATCAACAGCAAGAGTTCTTGAACCCTGTTGAGTAGAAACATTTTCCAAAACCCTGAAACTGTCCTTTGTCAATTCCTGAACCACAGTCATTGTACCATCACCATTAGAACTGTAAGCTCTTTTCATTCCCGGATCAAACTTTACACCGTCACAGCCATCACCTATTGGCAGAGTTGTAACAATATGACCATCAATTGCATCAACAACAACCATTAACTTATTGCTGCATACTGCAAACAGACGATGGGTCTCATTATCAAGGGCGAGTCCGCTGGCTTCTTCTCCCGGAGCTATCGGCCATGATTTCTCCACTTTCAAAGTTTTAACATCAATAACAGAAATGAGGCTCTTGTCTTCAATATTTACATAAATTTTCCCTTTGCCATCAGATGCAGGAAACTCTGGTTTCCCTTCAAGAGCGATAGTTCCTACAACTGCATTGGTTGTTGCATCAATAACAGTTGAATTTGACGAGCCTCCGTTAAAAGTAAATACCTTGTTTGAGAACTGGTCGTACATTATTGCATCGGGGTTTTTTCCGGTTGTAGGTACATCTGCAATTACTGCGAGAGTTTTAAAATCGATAACCTTTACAGAAGCATTACGTCCGACACTTATAAATGCTTTATTCAGTTCCGGTGCCAGAGCTATCCCATGCACCCCGGGGGTTTCATTTATCGTTCCAAGAAGCGTAGCTGTTTTAAGATCCACAACCAGAACTACTGATGAATGAGACAGGAACAGTCTTGATCCGGCTTCATCTACTGAAAGATAATCCCAGCCCCCATCTCCAGGCAGATGTATTTTATTCACAATACTGTACTCCGATGGTGCATTTTGCCCACGGAGATTTAATCCTGTAAAAAGGATTAAAAGGAAACTTAATAGTGCCAGTGATCTTTTCATTTTACTATAATTATCAGGTTAAAAAATTGAAATGTTATATAATAAGACAATATGATTAACAAAATTATTCCGCCAAAGTTAAATAACAGATAAATAACCAGGATAGCAATAGTATAATACAACCACCCCTTCAAGATGTGCCATTGCAATTCCAAAAATTGCCAGTAAAAAGAGTTTCATTATCATATCAAAAAAATTTATATCGGGTTACTTGTATTTCAGCACAAAAGAATTCACCTCATCACAAAATAGTTTTTCATCCTGAAACATCAGATTATGTCCGCTTATAGGAGATATGACCATCCTTTTTTCGGATGAACTTATCCTGGTATAAAAATCTTCACCCAGTGCTACAGGACAAATGAAGTCATACTTTCCCCAAAGAACCAGAACAGGGATTGTTACGTTTTTTAATGACTGAGAAAATTGAGCTTTGGAAAGTTCTCTGTTAAAATTTGTATCATCTGAATAAAGCAGGTTTACCAGAATTGCAGTAAGCGGATATGCATCAGGTATCATTTGTTTCAAAACTATAGATGGGATACTTATCTGCTTAACGCTGTCAATATAAGTTTCAGCATCTGAACCAAACGCTTCAAGTTGTAATGATTCGTCAAGACTAAAATTCCCTTTATGCGCATTGCAATACGCTATAATAGGATCCCATTTGTCAACATTTCTGTTTTGAGATATCTGATTTTGTCCAACAGTCAGGAGCATCTGCCTTGTGAGAGTGTCATTCAATGGATAATTATGACTGCCATCAACATCTATCAGCCCTTTTATCATCGCCTGGCAATCGGGTCTGGTGACGAAGTCAGCAGTGATGAGCCCTCCAAAGCTATGTCCCAGCAAAAACAAATTCATATTCTGACCATACCTGAATTTTAATACTCCGATTACCTTTTTCAGATCAAGAACCATCTGATCGAGGTTCATGTTATTTCCATTACTATTCCCCTGCGAAGCACCTGCATTTCTTTGGTCCCAATAGACCATTGCACAGTTATTTTCCAGGTTTTCAGTTATATAGCCGGTATTATAAAAATATGAACTCACTCCCGGTCCTCCATGGACGACTAAAATATAAGTGTTGCTTTTGGTGTTTCCTTCAACAAGAACCCTCATAGAAGCTCCTGCATTATCGACATAGAATACTTCAGAAACGTCCTCCGAGAAAGAAATTTTTTCTTTCTGACAACCTGATATCAGAAGTAAAAATAATAAGAAAACTGTTTTTCTCATTTCAGTTTTTATTAAACTTCCCTGGCATATATCTGATCCCCAGCTCCAGAACAGGCCTGAAATAAATTGTACTGTTATATGGGAACATTGAAATAAGATTCATCTTTGCGATGGCCAAAAAAGGTAATTTCTTTTTCTCATAAAAATCAATTCCAAATCCTCCACCTATCGTTATCATGGCATAGCTGTATCCTGCCAGTTTCACAACGGAAATATCACCTGAATCGTTCATCCTGTATGTTGTTCCTCCCAGAAATGTTCTGCTAAAGCCCGGACCAAAAGAAAATTCGGAAATAATTCCATTCTTATTGGTCCTTCTCATTTCCCACTCTGCAGTGAGATAAACATTATCGTGAAAATCAGGGTGATGATACCAGTTTAAATCTGCTGAAATAAAGCGACCTTTAATGACAGGAAATTCAATACCTGCACTTACACCCGGATAAATCAGAGAGCTCAGGTATGAAAACTTTAGGTTATAATGATTTATGGGTAGTTTTGTAATTGAGTCCTCCTGTGCGTGGCACAAAGAAAAATTGAAAATAATTAATATGAAGAATCCTTTTTTCAACATATGCTCAGGAACCCTGTGTTAATAAATTCGGCCAATTTACTGATTTTTTGTGTTACTTTGTGATGAACTTATTGTCAGTTAGCGGTAAAAGAAAAAAGGCTGGTAAATTATGATTAAAACATTACTTCTGGTTGGTACGGGCGGATTTTTTGGAAGTGTTTCCAGATTTCTTGCTTCACGCTTTATGCAAAACTACTTTCCATCGGCCTTTCCTTTCGGAACCTTTTTCGTAAACATCACGGGATGTTTTCTTATAGGTCTAATATACGGTTTTTCTGAAAGGAGCTCATTACTTACCTCAAACTGGAAACTGTTTCTGGCAGTTGGTTTTTGCGGTGGGTTTACCACATTCTCCACCTTTGCAAATGAGAACCTTGCCTTGCTCAGAGACGGGGAGTTCTTTCATTTCATACTTTACACATCTTTAAGTGTTTTTCTGGGAATAGCAGCAACTTTCATAGGAGTTTTAATAACCAAAATATCATAGTATAATGAAACCCGGGGACAAAGCCAAACGGTTACGGATCTATATCAGTTCAACTGATAAATTCGAACACAAACCATTGTATGAAGTGATTGTATATGCTGCAAGAAGTTTTGGAATAACCGGGGCTACAGTATTGAAGGGGATCATGGGTTATGGGGCAAGCAGCGAGGTTTATAGTGACAAACTTTGGGAAATCTCTGAAAAACTTCCTCTAGTTGTTGAAATAATTGATGAATCATCTAAAATCGATTCTTTTATTGAATCTATGAAACCATATATCGATCAGAGTGGCAAAGGACATATCATCACTGTAGATGAAACTACTGTAGTGATGCATAAAACCGGAATAAGGAAATAGATTTGAAAATCAGCTTAACATTCTGATAGCCTGGTATCCAAAGTATAATCCAAAAAAACCAAGTACGACGCCCAGACTTTTAATAAATACTGAGATTACTTTAACGTTTATATGGCGTCTGAAACGAACCAGGAGGAAAGCCATAAGAAAGAACCACGACATGCTTCCAAGTGAAAGAAATAATGCATAAAATAAGCTTATTACCAGATGAAAAGACGTAGGATATATTGTCTGGTCAGGTTGGTGATCTCTGTTTTTGCCAATCTGCATATTCTCAAATTTCTTAATCGATAACATATTTGGATTATCTGGTTTTACACCACCAATACTGCTGATCTCCTTTAAGTTCTCATCCATTTTACCTGCCAGACCTCCTGTGTGAAAACCCATTGATGCCACCAAAGAAATTACTAAAAAGGAAGAAGTAAGTACTCCGATAAATAATGTCGGATTAAGGAAGTTAATCATAAATCCTGTGTAAAATGCTCCCTTTTCACGTTTTTCAATCTTTTCAGCGATATGGCTTTTATCTTCCAGATGTTCAATATCAATTTTTGTCTTTATTATCTTGTATGCCAGGTAGAAAAAAAATATTGAACCCATTAAAAATATATATGGAATTACAGGTTTATATAAAGAATAAAGTTTGGTTAACCCATATACTGCAACAAAAACATAGCTAAAATCGGCAATAGAAGCACCTAGACTTACCAGATAGCAGTAACGCAATCTTCCCTTAAGAGCATTGGAAGTTATCAGAATGCTTATAGGGCCTGCGATAGGCATGGAAAAAATAAACCCGGCTATTAAGCCAGCAATAGATATGGTTAAAATACTTTCAAACATGAATATTTTAATTCTTGTTACAGATGATTCAAGACCAATATTTCTTCAGATTATTTGTCGTCTTTTGTATCTATCTAAACACAAAAATACTCATTCAAATCAATCACCAATCTGATTATAGTACTTTTTCTTTAACCATAATGCCACATTTACCAGTGCGATCATAACCGGGACTTCAACTAATGGCCCGATAACAGCAGTAAATGCCTCCCCGGAATTTATCCCGAATATCGCTATTGCAACTGCGATTGCAAGTTCAAAATTATTACTTGCAGCTGTGAAAGATAAGGTTACTGTTTGTTCATATGTTGCTCCTGCCCTCCTGCTCATAAAGAAGGAAAACAAAAACATTATCAGGAAATATATTATCAGTGGAATCGCAATCAAAACAACATCAAGAGGTAACTTTACAATGTATTCACCTTTCAATGAGAACATTACTAATATAGTGAATAACAGGGCAATAAGTGTTATTGGACTAATTTTAGGAATAAATTTTGTATGGTACCACTCCTTGCTTTTAACTCTTATTAAAATGAAACGGGTAAGGAAACCTGCAATAAATGGTATTCCAAGATAAATAAATACACTCCTTGCTATTTGTCCGATTGTTATTTTCTCAACAACCGAATTTGTTGGCACTCCGAAATATCCCGGTAAAACTGCAATAAAAACCCAGGCGTATACCGAGAAAAGCAGAACCTGGAAGATGGAATTGAATGCCACCAGTCCGGCACAATACTCAGGATCTCCTTTAGCAAGGTCATTCCATACGATCACCATGGCAATACACCGGGCAAGGCCAATCATAATAATTCCATACATATAAGGAAGGTTAGCATTGTCTTTCCCCGGAAACAGTTTAAAGAAAATTATCGCCAGTGCAAACATAAGTACCGGTCCGATAATCCAGTTTTGAATGAGGGAAAGCCCGAGGATTTTGAAGTTCTTAAAAACACCTCCCAGTTCTTCATATTTAACTTTTGCAAGGGGCGGATACATCATTAGAATCAACCCGATTGCAATAGGAATATTGGTGGTGCTCTCAGGAGATGATTTCAATGAATTCCAGAATGTTGCTATTGCCGGGAAGAAAAATCCTGAAAAGACTCCGATAAACATTGCCAGAAAGATCCATAACGTAAGATACCTGTCGAGAAATTTTAGCCGTGGTTTCATATTTTAAAAATTAAAAATGAATATTTAACAACAATCAGAATTTGAACCTGAACAGCAGCAGGTTGGTTCGGTATTGTTTAAAATACCGCTGATTATCCCAGCGGCACAACCGACACCCGATTTTACGGTTATAGCGCCGACAGGACAGTTGAGCTCACAAGCTCCGCATTCCATACAATAATCCCGCCGAACAATATGGGCTTTCTTTCCCGAAAGTTCAAAAACCTCATGCGGACAGACTTTTAAACACATTCCACAACCATTGCATGTCGGTTCGCACAATTCAAGGGTAACAACATCGGGAAGATAAATCAGTTCCTTCATCTTTTTATTAAATTAATTTTCCAATTATCTGCAAAATAATACCTGCAACTGCAAACCCAATTTGAACGGGGAGTGAATATTTCATCTCTTTCTTTACCCCCGATAACGAAGTATAAGTTGATGACCCTGTGAAGTTCATAGCCAGAAAAGAAGATATCGCGGTAATAATCAGAAACCACGATGCTTTTTCAAAGATATTATTACCAGTCAGGCTTAAAGAGAGCAGAATCAGAAATACCAACAACCCTGAGAAAAAACCTTTCAAGGCGAAAGGTCTGCCCGGTAAATATGGGAGAAACATCGGGGTAATTACTATACCCGATATATAAGCAAGAAACACCATCAGGATTGCCGGAAATCCTTTTTCTGTAAACCCTTTAAAAGATAAGCCCTGACGGGATAGACCGGAAATCAGAAATACAACCGCCAATGCTCCCAGCAGATAAAACTTCCCATATATAAAATCATTCGGAATAAGCTTCAGCCTGTCAATCAGGTTGAAGGTTACCCTCCTCATTTCTTTGTCGGCTCTATAACCTTCAGTAACAAATCTTTTAATATCTGAAGCCCTGACCGGACCATAGTGAACATTAAATCCGGTTTCCTCTTTAACCTTATGAGCAGCGACTCCTGTTGCCCCAAGCTGCGGAAGAACTATCCGCTTATGGCTCACAATTTTATCAAGAGAAGCCTCTTTGATCCTTAAAACAAGCTCTTTAGTACCAAATGTTCCTTTGCCTGCCGCGCACCAGACGTTTATACCTTTTGTATTAAGAACCAATATCCAACCATTAATTCCGGCAAGGCTTTTACGAACTGCATCGAAAGAGAGTTTGTAATTTGCTGTGACAAAAACATCAGATGAGGCATCAGGAGATCCAACCGCATAGATTCCCGGAGCAACTTTATAATTTCCACGGTTGATCCCCCACCGGACCATCACTGCCCCAAGAAAGTCTTTAAAATATAGTTCTGTGGATACCTGGGGAACTGAGACGCCGGATATTGCAACTGCACCAGTTAAGAAAGCATTCTTCATCGATCAACAATTTGAAAATTATTAAAGTTTTTTTATGATTTCAGTTTCATACAGGCTGTAAAACTCATCACGGATATCATTTCTGATTCTGTAGAACTCATTGATAACTTCAGTATAATTTCCCTTTGTTTCTGAAGGATCCTCAAATCCCATGTGGAGCCTGTTTCTTACTTTTCCGGGAAAAACCGGACACACTTCATTTGCATGGTCGCACACTGTAATAACATAATCCCACTCCTCAGCAAGATAACGATCAACGTTTTCAGGTTTGTTATGGCTGATGTCTATGCCTGCCTTCTTCATCACATCAACAGCCATTTGATTTACTTTACGGGCAGGTTGGGTTCCAGCTGAAAAAACCTGTAACCGTTTATCGAAAGATTGAAGGAAGCCCTGTGCCATCTGACTGCGGCAACTGTTCCCTGTACATAATATCAGTATCTTCATATATTTTGATTTTATTAACATTCTAAAATTACCGGAATGTTTATTTCATTCATAAAATTCTCCGACATTTTCTTCAATTCCCTGATTTTCTCAAGGTTTAAACAATAGCAGGTTTTAGCGCTTATTCACTTTTTCGCAGGGACAGGGAACAGCTTTTATCTTTTTATATTTATGCTGAGTAGCACAGCCGGCGAAGAAAACTAATACCAAAAGCATTATAATAAAACCTTTGTATTTATTTACTTTGAATCTGCTGAAATAATTCATTCCTGTTGACATCATTTAGTTAAGTTTTTTAACTCTCCTGCAAATTTAACCATTATTCCTTAACACAGCGGACTTAATATTTATTCGATTTTTCGGTACCTTTAATATCTGCAATATCTTCCTTCCTCGGAATATCAATCAGTTAAAAACAATAAAGTTATCAGGAGTGTTCATGCACAAATCGCATGCTGCTGTCACAGATGTGTTATTATAAGTATTCCCGCAAACAGGACAAACAAACCATCCTGCGGGAATAGTTATCTCACCCTGCCCGTTAAGCGAGGTAAGAGCATCTGAATTAAATTCGAGGTGTTTCTTTTCAGTACTAAATGCCCTGGTAAATGTCTTAACTCCCTCAGCGCACCTTTCCTTTTTTGCCGTTCCAATGAAACCCGGATACATGGTTTCAACCTCGTATGTCTCACCTTTTATTGCAGTTGCAAGGTTCTCTTTAGTTGACAAAACTTCAAATTTACCAATCGGGAGTCCTTCCGCTTTTGCGCCAAGTTTTTGAAGCACATTCATATGATTTGCAGCATGGATAGCTTCAGATTTTGAAATTGCTATAAACATTATCGCAACTGTATCAAATCCTTCAGCTTTGGCTTTTTCGGCAAAAGCTGCATATTTTGCACTGGCTGTTGACTCGCCATAATAGGCTGCTTTCAGGTTTTCGATAGTTTTAACCGGCCTTGGGTTACAACCAACTATAAGTCCAAGGGAAAAAGTAAAAAATACTATTCGTGTAACTGTTCTCATATGAATAAGTTTATTTTATTGTTCAAAGTTAGAGGACCCATTCAAATATAATACTTAAGGATGAATAAAAATAATTAACTTTGCACGCTTTAAAACAGGAGTTTAAATCAGGATACAATGTCAGATAAAAAAGACCTGAAACCTTACGGTGAAAAACAAATTACTTTCGATAAGAGGTATCTTGAGATGGCTCTTATCTGGGCTCATAATTCATATTGCATAAGAAGGCAGGTAGGGGCTCTCATCGTAAAAGGAAAGATGATAATTTCCGATGGCTATAACGGTACTCCTTCAGGTTTTGAAAATGTATGTGAGGATGAAGACAATGTCACGAAACCTTATGTTCTTCACGCCGAAGCAAATGCAATTACCAAAGTAGCTAAATCGAATAACTCAAGCGAAGACTCCACACTATATGTTACAACCTCTCCCTGCATGGAGTGTTCCAAACTTATAATTCAGGCAGGTATCAGCAGGGTTGTTTACTGCAACCGTTATCATAAAACCGATGGACTCGATTTATTGAAACGGGCAGGAATAGAATTAGTATTTATTGATCCCGAAAAAAACATTTATGAACTACAATAATCCAAAAAGATCTGTTTTTCTGCCGGTTATGCTTGCACTGGCTCTTATTGCCGGCATTTTATTAGGAAGATATCTTCCACGTCAGGATTACTCTCCTCAACATTCAAGCATCAGATCAAGAAATGATAAACTGAACAGCATCCTTAACATTATTGAATCGAATTATGTTGATTCCGTTAACAGGAATGATCTGGTTGAAACAGCAATACCAGCAATTCTTAAAAAACTTGATCCCCACTCTGTTTATATTCCTGCCAAAGACCTTGCCCATGCAAATGAACCATTGATGGGGAACTTTGACGGTATTGGTATTTCATTCAACATGCTTACCGATACGATACTGGTAATAAGTACTATCCCTGGAGGTCCTTCGGAAAAACTGGGTTTGCTTCCCGGAGATAAAATATTATATGTAAATGATTCCCTTGTAGCCGGCAAACATCTCGCCGACGAAAAGGTGATGGGGATGCTGAAAGGTCCCAGGGGGACAGTTGTAAAAATCAAAATCCTGCGAAGCGGACAAAAAGAACTTCTCCCTTTCGAGATTACCCGTGATAAAATTCCAATCTACAGCGTTGATGTCGATTATATGGTGAACAGCAATACCGGATATATTAAGATCAACACTTTTGCAATGACAACCTTCGATGAGTTCATGAAAGGGCTCAGGGAACTTAAAGGTCAGGGAATGACAAATCTTATTCTTGATCTTCGGGCCAATTCCGGCGGTATTATGGAAGCAGCCATTCAGATAGCAGATCAATTCCTGAAAGAGGGAGAACTTATCGTTTATACAAAGGGACGTGCCCAGCCCCGAAATGAAGCAAGAGCTACAGGCAAGGGAGAATTTGAAACAGGAAATCTTGTTGTTCTTATTGATGAATGGAGCGCTTCGGCAAGTGAAATCCTCGCTGGCGCACTTCAGGATAACGACCGGGGAACTATCATAGGACGGCGATCATTTGGGAAGGGATTGGTTCAGGAACCTATCCCATTTGCTGACGGCTCGGGAATGCGACTAACCATAGCCCGTTATTACACACCAACAGGAAGATCAATTCAGAAATCATATTCCGAAGGGTTTGACAAATATTTTGCCGACCTTAATACCCGTTACTCACATGGCGAATTTGAAGTTTCAGACAGTATTCATTTTGCCGACTCACTCAAGTTTACTACTCCCGGCGGAAAAACAGTTTATGGCGGTGGTGGAATTATGCCCGATAAATTTGTCCCTGTTGACACTAATGGAATATCTCCCTATTTCCTTAAGGTAAGATCCATTATTTACAGGTTCGCTTTGAAATATACCGAAAACAACCGGGAGACATTGAAAAAATATACCGAAAGCGGAGAGATGGAAAAGTACCTCAACAAGCAGGCCCTTCTCGATCAGTTCGTACAATTTGCGGCTGCAAACGGTATCAAAAAGGATCCTGTCGGACTCAAAATTTCCGGTGATATAATTCATACACAGCTTAAAGCTTATATTGCCCGAAACATCCTTGACAATAAAGGTTTTTATCCGATATGGGAGGAGATAGATACTACTCTTAAATATGCGATTGAGTTTCTGAAGAAATAAAATCACTCACTATTCTAACTGAAAGATCTTCTTCTTCAATAAATCCCAGATGCCCTGAGTTTTTAAGGATAACAACTTTAGCATTCGAAGGCAGATTTACTCTGCTCTGAACTAAATCGCAGGGTATATAATTATCCATCGTACCTAATATCCACAAAAAGGGAACACGCCCTTCTTCCACGAATGATAATCTTGAAGGTCTTACCATCATTCCGTTCAAAACTGCAATAATCCCATCCCCCGGAATTCGTGATGCAATATCCTTTGATCGCTGAAGTGCTTCAGGAAATTTATCAAGATTAGATGATGCAAACATCATCGTCACATTGTCGGGATACATCAGGTTTTTCTTCCCCATCTTAACTATCCCTATCTCCCTCTTTCTTTTCTCCAGAGCAGCAGGTGGATCAGGAAATGGCTGGGAATGAAACAGGCAGTACCCCGAAAGATATTCAGGGAAAAGTTCGAGAAAGGCAAGAGTAACATATCCTCCAAGGGAATGTCCGGTCAGAAATGCTTTTCTAATTTTAAGATCTTGCAGAATTTCTTTGACTGCCTCAGCCATAAACTCCATGGTATGCACCTCGCCATAAACATCAGACTGGCCTTGTCCTGGCAGATCCACTGAAATCACCCTGAATTTTGCAGAAAGCTTTTCTGCAAAACCATTCCAGACCTCAGATGATTCTAAATAACCATGCAGTAAAACAATAACAGGTCCGGTACCTGAATCAGTATAATGAATTCTCCCTTCTTTAAACGAAATAAACATGACATTCTCTGCTTAGTTATGTAAAGATAGATAATTGGGAGATAAGGATATCGTTAATTATAAATCGTTTTTTGTTTCACAGTATAGTCAGATGCCAGGAAAGTAAGTCCTGATAAGTTGAGAACAGTTCTTAGATTTAGAATTCAAAACGGGTTATTAAGTTTATAATAATTATAAATAAGGGCTCTCCGATTCATGCTCTTTTTTGCAACAAAGGCACGAAGGCGCAAAGTTGCACTAAGTCTATACCTTTAATTATCTTTTCTTTGTGGACCTTTGTGTCTTTGTGTCTTGGTGGCATTCTTTTTTGATTGTTAATTTATATCAGTCTCAGGTTAAGTCGCTACGTGATAATTAGCATGTAACTAATATTGCTATTCTGATTCATTACTCTTAACTTTGATAATCTTCCTTGCCTTTTGGCAAAAAGCTAAACTTTAAATCTTTCACACCCAATGAACAAGATTCTGTTTTCATCTCTTTCGAAAAAATTTGTGATGGCACTGGCAGGTCTTTTCCTCCTGATGTTCCTGCCTTTACATCTTATCATCAATTTTATGCTTCTTAAAAGCAATCCCGGCCCTTTTAATGAAGCCGCACATTTCATGGCCACATTTCCTTTAGTAAGGATAGCGGAAATAGTTCTCTTTTGTGTGATTATCATCCATATTACCTGGGGAATCATGCTACAGATACAGAACTGGCTTGCCCGTCCGGTTGGATATGTTAGCGGAAGCAAAGCAGAAACGTCGTTTTTCTCACGATTTATGATCTGGACCGGGGCAATTGTCTTTACTTTTCTTATGCTCCATTTCTTCAATTTCTACTTTATAAAAATTGGCCTGGTTGCCGGGAATCCTGAGGATTTTTACTCAGTAGCTCATAACCTTTTCAAGGTTCCTGCTTATGATTATATTTATCTCTCCTGCTTTTTTTTGCTGGGATTCCACCTCTATCATGCATTCTCTTCAGCATTTCAGACTCTTGGGCTGAATCACAGAATATGGACCCCCGTTGTTAAAGTTATCGCTTTGATCTATGCAATCCTGATTCCTATAGGTTTTGCTTCTATCTCAATCACATTATGGCTTTTCAGATAATTCCTGAAAGAAAAAAAATATTATCATGGGAAAACTAAATTCGAAGATACCCGATGGTCCGTTGGCACAGAAATGGACAAAATATAAAGCTTCTGCAAAACTGGTGAATCCGGCAAACAAGAAGAAGCTTGAGATAATTGTTATTGGTACCGGATTGTCCGGAGCAGGTGCTTCTTCTGCTCTGGGAGAACTCGGATACAGTGTTAAAACATTCTGTTACCAGGATTCTCCACGCAGGGCTCATTCAGTTGCTGCACAGGGAGGGATTAATGCTGCGAAAAATTATCAGAGCGATGGCGATAGTGTTTACCGTCTGTTCTATGACATGATAAAAGGTGGCGATTTCAGAGCCCGCGAAGGGAATGTGTACAGGGCAGCTGAGGTTAGCAATGAAGTTATTGACCATTACACTGCTTTGGGCGTACCGTTTGCACGCGATTATGGTGGAACACTCGAAACCCGTTCTTTTGGAGGAGTACAGGTTTCAAGAACCTTTTATTCCAGCGGTCAGACAGGTCAGCAGTGTTTGCTCGGAGCATATTCCTCACTTAACCGGCAGATCAAAAAAGGTAATGTTACAATGTTCCCGCGTCGCGAAATGCTCGACTTGGTTTTAATCGATGGAAAGGCACGCGGAATTATTGCCCGTAATCTTTTAACAGGCGAAATAGAAAGACACGCTGCACATGCAGTTGTTCTTGCAACAGGAGGCTACGGAACTATCTATTACCTGTCGACACTTGCTGTTAATTCAAACGCTTCTGCAGCATGGAAAGCTCATAAAAAAGGGGCCTTCTTTGCCAATCCAAGCTTTGTTCAGATACATCCCACCTGTGTTCCGCAGTTGAACGAGTTCCAGTCAAAACTGACCCTTATGTCGGAATCTCTTCGTAATGACGGACGGGTTTGGGTGCCAAAAACAAAGGGCGATACAAGACCGGCAAATGACATACCTGAGGAGGAGAGAGATTATTACCTTGAAAGAAGATATCCTACTTTCGGGAATCTTGTACCAAGAGATGTTGCTTCGAGGGCGGCAAAAGAGCGCTGCGATGCAGGGTTTGGTATAGGCGAAACAGGACTTGCAGTAAACCTTGACTTCAGGGATGCTATTAAAAAACAGGGAAAGAAAAGTATTGAGAATAAATACGGGAACCTTTTTGAGATGTACAAAACCATTACCGGAATTGACTCTTATGAAGAACCGATGCGAATTTATCCGGCAGGCCACTATACAATGGGAGGATTATGGGTCGATTATGAACTGATGACAACAATTCCAGGACTATATTCAATAGGAGAATCAAACTTCTCCGATCATGGAGCGAACCGCCTGGGAGCAAGTTCGCTGATGCAAGCTTCAGGGGATGGATATTTTATCCTTCCAAATACAATAAATAATTATCTGGCCGATGAGATTCGGGTACCAAAGATTTCAACCGACAGACCTGAATTCGAAGCTACAGAAAAAGAGGTAATTGAAAGGCTTCAGAAGCTTATGTCGATAAAAGGGAAACAAAATGCAGCATCCTTCCATAAACGGCTTGGAAAAATAATGTGGGATTATTGCGGCATGGTCAGAAATGAAGAAGGTCTTAAAAAAGCGCTTGTCCTTATTAAAGAACTTAAGGATGAATTCTGGAAAGATCTTAATATACCCGGTACATATAGCGAACTTAATATGGAACTGGAAAAAGCAGGCAGAGTAGCTGACTATTTTGAGCTTACAGAGCTACTCGTTACAGATGCCCTCAACAGGAAAGAATCATGCGGGGCACACTTCAGAGAGGAATATCAGACACCTGATGGCGAAGCACTCCGAAACGATGAAGAATTTACTTATGTTGCAGCATGGGAGTATACAGGCGAAGGGAAACCTCATATTCTGCATAAGGAAGAACTGAAGTTTGAGGAAGTGGAAATGAAAGTACGAAGTTATAAATAGATAAGGATATGAAACTCACACTTAAGATCTGGCGTCAGAAAAATGCGAAAACAAAAGGTAGTTTTGTAACCTACCAGATGGATAACGTATCGCCTGAAATGGCTTTCCTTGAGATGCTCGATTCACTCAACAAAAGACTCGTTGAAGAGGACAAAGATCCGGTGGCATTCGATCACGATTGCAGGGAAGGAATATGCGGATCGTGCGGAATGTATATCAACGGACATCCTCACGGACCGATACCGGCAATAACAACCTGCCTTCTATCAATGAGATTTTTTAAAGATGGTGAAACAGTATGGATTGAGCCCTGGAGAGCTAAACCATTCCCTGTGATAAAAGACCTCATTGTAGATCGTCAGGCTTTCGATAAAATTCAGATAGCCGGGGGGTTCATTTCGGTTAATACCGGTGCTGCCGCCGATGCAAATTCAATCCTAGTCCCTAAAAAGAATTCTGACGAGGCATTCAATTCAGCGATCTGTATCGGATGCGGAGCATGTGTTGCTGCCTGCAAAAATGCCTCAGCAATGTTATTTGTCTCAGCTAAGATCTCACAGTTTGCTTTATTGCCACAGGGCCGGATTGAAGCAATTGAAAGGGTAAGAGCCATGGTTGAAAAGATGGATGAAGTTGGTTTCGGAAACTGCTCTAATACAGGTTCCTGCGAAGCTGAATGCCCGAAACAGATTAAACTAACAAACATAGCCCGTCTCAACAGGGAATACTTCAAAGCGTATTAAAGTTTAATATTTATTTAAACGCAGCGGGTCGCAAAGAATACGGTTAAACTATTCTCAACACTAAGTTATTTCCGGGTTATCTCTACCTTTATCTTCAAATTAACCTACTTATGAAAAAGACCTTTTCAGCTCTACTCCTTGTTGCTATTACCTTTTCCCTGAATGCCCAGACAATCATAAACCGTGATCCCGAAATAAAAAAAATGGTTGACGAGATCTCAAAGGAAAAAATTGAACAGCACGTCAGGAAGCTGGTAAGTTTTCACACCCGCCAGAATATGAGTGTACAGACCGATCCGGTAAAAGGTATCGGTGCCGCATGGAACTGGATAAAATCCGAAATGGAGACAAATATCCCGGCATCACAGGGAAGATTGACTATTGGGTTTGAAGAATATACTGTTGGAGGACCGGGACAAAGAATCCCTCAGGAAACAAAACTTAAAAATGTAGTGGCAACACTAAAAGGGACCGACCCGACAGATGACAGGATAATTATGATAAGTGCCCATCTCGATTCGCGGGCAGCCCTCAATACTGATAATACAAGTTTCGCTCCCGGAGCTAACGATGACGGATCAGGTGTTGCTGCAATACTTGAGCTCATGAGGATAATGTCTGTCAGAAGATTTTCGGCTACAATAGTATTCATGACTGTTTCAGGTGAGGAGCATGGATTATATGGTGCAAAATATATGGCATCAAAAGCCAGGAAGGAAAACTGGAATATTATTGCAATGCTCAATAATGATATGATAGGAAACAGCGGTTCAAGTGAGACTCTTCTTAATGATAATATGAGAGTTCGTGTTTTCAGCGAAGGGGTACCGGCTTTGGAAACTGAACAAATGACTGCCCTTAGAAAATATACATCCGGCGAAAACGACAGTAAATCGAGGCAGCTGGCACGATATATAAAAGAGGTAGGTGAAAGATATGTTGAGCAGTTAAATGTAACCCTGATTTATCGTAACGACAGATTTGGACGAGGCGGCGATCACACACCTTTCTGCCAGGAAGGCTTTACAGCAGTAAGAATAACAGAGTTTGATGAGAATTATGACCGTACACACAAAGTCCCTGCAATGGTAAATGGAATACAGGAGGGAGATCTGCCGGAATATGTCGATTATGAATATGTCAGAAAAAATGCCGGAATTAACCTCGCAACAATTGCGAATCTTGCTCTCGCTCCTTTTGAACCTGTGAACTGCGGACTCTCTGTCGGATTATCCAATAAAACCACCCTGATATGGGAATCTCCGTCAAAAGGAGTAAAACCAGCAGGGTATTATATTCTTATGAGGGAAACATATCAGCCGGTATGGGAAAAGAAAATATATGTAACCGGTAACCAGGTAACTCTCCCTTATTCAAAAGATAATTATTTCTTTGGTATACAAGCTGTTGACGCAGCAGGTCACGAAAGCATGGCAGTTTTCCCGGGACAAGTAAGAAGACAATCAGGAACAAACTGATTCTACCTCTTTTACAGTTTTTGGTATTGGTTTTCCAAGAACTTTATGCCCTTTTTCGGTAATAAGAACATCGTCTTCGATACGAATACCTCCAATAGGCAAAAAGGCATCAAGCTTGTTGTAATTGATAAAATCTTTGAATTTCCCTTCTGCCTTCCACATGTCAATAAGTTCAGGGATAAAATAACATCCCGGTTCAACTGTAAAAACATGTCCTGGTTTGTATGGCAGGGCAAATCTCAGGAATGAAGTACCAAACTGGTCACTCCGTTTTACTTCATCATTATATCCGATATAGTTTTCGCCTAGTGCCTCCATATCATGTACATCGAGACCCATCATGTGGCCAAGGCCATGAGGCATGAATAGTGCATGAGCTCCGGCAGCAACTGCCTCATCAACATCGCCTTTCATTAATCCTAATTCTTTCATTTCAGTTGCAATGATCTTGCAAGCTATAAAATGCAGATCGCGATTTGAGATCCCTGGTTTGGCAGCTTTAATTGCTTCAGTGTTGGCTTTCAGAACAATCTCATAAATATCTTTTTGTTGTTGGCTGAATTTTCCTCCCACAGGTGTTGTTCTTGTAATATCAGAAGCGTAATGCAGAATTGTTTCAGCCCCTGCGTCAGTTACCATCATTCTCCCTTTCTTCAAAACATTACCATGGGCATGATTGTGAAGAGTCTGCCCGTTCACACTGAGTATTATAGGGAACGAAGTTCCTCCTCCTTTCGACAATGCAATGCCTTCGATTGTTCCGAAAATATCCTGTTCCCTGACACCCTGTTTGCACAATTTCATTGCTGTAACATGCATCTCGTAAGCAATATCAACAGCTTTTTCAATCTCGTCAATTTCAATCTTTTCTTTAATTGATCTCATCGAAATAACTACCTTAATGAGTTCAACTGATGCGAGTGTTTTCATCAGACAGGGATTTTCTTTCAGAATCAGGCCCAGGGTCATTTTTGTTTCTCCCCGGTATGGTGGAAGGAAATGTACTTTTCTTTTTTTAGACAGAGCACTTTTTATTATCTCGTCAAGTTTCTTCATGGGAGCAGTATCGGCAATCCCGCATTTCAGGGCAAGATCTTTAACCGTAGGTTGTGGACCCATCCAGATAATATCATCCATATCGGCATCATTTCCAAAGATCCAGTCTTTGCCCGAATCGAAATCCATCAGTCCTGCAAAACCGGGAATGTCGAGTCCGAAAAAATACAAAAAATCGCTATCCTGCCTGAAATGGTAAGTATTTGCCGGATAATTCAATGGAGCTTCGTTATTTCCAATGAATAACGCTAAACCCGTTTTTAGTTTTTTGTGGAGTTCTTCTCTCCTTTTGATATATACTTCACTTTTAAACATAGTGGTTTCAATTAAGTTACTATTGAAACCACTAAGTTAATACTATTTCTTCTCTAAGCTCCATCCACCTTTCAGTCCAAAAATAAACCAGGCCAGAGCAACCGTACCGGAGGCAAAAATGGTGTCGCCGATAACCCTGAGCCATTTTAATGTTTCCATAGCTGGCTGATGCAGAAATTCAGCAGATCTTGCATACCATAAACCTTCCTGCACACTTGCAACAGTCTGTGCAAGTCCAATTGGAAGAACGCTGAATAATACCATGGCAGATAGACCTATATTGATACTCCAGAAAGCAAATTTGACCCATTTTTCTTTCCACACAGCTTCCTTATTCATATCACGAAGCACGAATAACATTAAACCGATACCCAACATTCCATATACACCAAACAATGCGGTATGTCCATGAACCGGAGTTGTATTTAAGCCCTGCATGTAATAAAGTGCGATTGGAGGATTAATAAGAAATCCGAAGATCCCTGCTCCAACCAGGTTCCAGAAAGCAACAGCAATAAAGCAGTAAACCGGCCATTTATATGCTTTTATCCATGTAGTGCTCCGGCTAAGTTTCACATTATTCCATGCCTCAAAACCCATGAGTACAAGAGGAACAACCTCAAGGGCGCTGAATGTTGCCCCAAGAGCCATTATTGCTGTCGGAGTACCTGTAAAGTATAGATGATGAAAGGTTCCAAGGATCCCTCCTGACAAGAATACAATAGTTGAGAAAAGTACTGCTGTGGTTGCAGTAGCTGCTTTAAGAATTTGTAGTCTTACAAAAAGGAATGCAACAACTACTGCAGCAAATACTTCAAAGAATCCTTCGACCCAAAGGTGAACTACCCACCAGCGCCAGTATTCAGCAACCGCGAGATTAGTCTGTCTTCCCCACATTAGTCCTGCTCCATAAAAGCCTGCAATTGCTATTGTAGAGATCAGGAATAATAAAAGAAGACTCCTGCTCTCTGATTTCTGTTTTAACGCAGGATATATTGCCCGGCCCATTAACAAAAGCCAGATTATTAGTCCTACAAACAAAAATATCTGCCAGAAACGGCCAAGATCAACATATTCATAACCCTGGTGACCGAACCAGAAATTCTGTACATAGCCCAGCTTCTGCATTACTCCTAACCACTGGCCTAAAAGAGATCCCAGAACGATCAACAGCAAAGCGCCAAAGAGGAAGTTTACTCCGAGACGTTGAAATTTTGGTTCAATACCGGATATAGCCGGAGCATAATATAGGCCAGTTGCCAGCCATGATGTTGCAATCCAGAAAATAGCTATCTGTATATGCCAGGTCCTTGTAACTGAATACGGAAGTAACTTTGCCAGAGGAATTCCATAAAATGCCTGGCCTTCCACACCATAGTGGGCAGTAATAACTCCCATAAGTACCTGAACAAGAAGTAGAGCAGATACAATCCAGAAGTATTTTACCGTAGCTTTTTGTGAAGGAGTCTGTATTTCTTTAAGTAATGGGAAAGTTAAAGGCAGGAGATCAGATTCTTCATCTCGCCGGCGTGCATAATACCAAACCATTAATCCAATTCCTGCTATCAGAACAATTACACTGAATCCGGTCCATAAGAGTAGCGAACCTGTTGGATGGTTACCAACAAGTTCCTCAGCAGGCCAGTTGTTGGTATATGTGATTGACTGACCCGGACGCTCTGTTACGCAAGCCCATGATATCCAGAAGAAGAAGTTATTTAGAAGAGGTACTCTTTGCGGATCTTTCAGTGCATTTTCAGGAATACTGTAAGAGTTGCGCAATCCGGACTGAGCAGGATCATTAGTGAATAATCCGCCATAGAATTTACTATTTGAAGCTATCGCCTCTGCCCTTAATTCTGAAACGGTTAGTATTCCAGTTAAAGGGTCATATGTGTTTTTTCGCAGTTCTTTCTGAAGTACAATCTTCAGGAATGCTTTTCTTTCATCACTCAACTGATCATAAGGAATGCCATCCTGCTTTAATGCGAGCTTATTGAGAATATACACAGCTTCTTTATGCAGCCAGTCGGCACTCCAGTCGGGAGCCAGGTAAGCTCCATGTCCCCATACTGTTCCTACTTCCTGTCCACCCATAGACTGCCATACATTCTGACCATCCTTTATATTCTGACCTGTAAATAAAATCGTGCCATCAGTTGTGATAACCTTTATAGGGATTGGAGGAGCCTGCCTGTAAATCTCCCGTCCAAAATATAACAATACAGAAAATGAGAGTGCCATTACTGTGATAAAACCTATCCAGAGTTTTCTTGTTGTCATGATTATTTTAGTTTTAGTTATTAGTGGGTTGATTAAACTTTATAGAATGAAGCTAATATTTTGATGCGACCAATATAGTCCGCTGCCATTGTTCCTTCAGAACGATTCTTTTCTATCTTCTCAAAATCGGAAAGCAATTCATGCTGCTCGTTTTCTGAAAGAACTTTATCAGCCATTCTGAAAAGAATATTATTCTCTTTCCCGATATGGTTAACCAAAAGCTCTGCATAACCGCGCATGTTTTGATACATTCCTGCCTTAGCAGATTTGTCACCTTTTTTATAAAGTTCAAGGTTTTCAGTAATCCCTTTCACAAAATTTCGTCCTTCAACATGCTCATGCAGCATAACTGCCACTGGTCCCTGCTGCGCAGAAAAGCCTTTTAACGCAAGAGCAGGAAAAAACAGAGTCTCTTCTTTTGCATGATGAAGCCCATCGGCAAAATTCTTTATAATATCAATAATGCTGCTGATATGATCAGTATCAGGATTTTCAGAACGGGTGACAGCTACCATTACTTCAGTCAGTTTTAAGACATGAACATGGTCATCTTCAAGATTTTTTGTTGCAGTTTTCATAATTCAGAATTTATCAGATTTTCAAAGCTTTTGGATATAAAATATTGTTTTCAAGATGTACATGTGTGTGAAGATCATCCTCAAACTGTTCCAATAGTTTTAAGCTGACCTGATACGTATTGCAGCTATCGGCAGGAATAAAGTAGTTTTTTGTCAATTCATTTATTTTATCCATAGCTCCTCCGGCAAATTCGTGTTCTCCGCTCATTCTGGTTATTTCAGTCTTAATGAGTTTCCTTTCTTCAGGGTCAGGATTTTTAAGAGCTTTTTTTATTGCAGGAAAAAGAACCTCTTCTTCATTTTTAAGATGTTGTAACAATTCACGGTTTATCTGTTCGAACAGTGATTCAACTTCCTTAAGCTCGGGATGTTTGTCTCCATGAACGGAGGCAATCTTCTTAGTATATTGTACCAGCTCAGGAAGTGTTTTAAGAACGAATTTGTGATGTGTGTTTACAATATAATCACATAAAAATCCGAGATCCCATTCATTAAAGTTGTGTGTTGTGGTATTGGGTGTCGATTCAAGTTTTTGAATACTCTCCAATAAAGAAGCAGGACTAATTCCCTTTTCCCTGCAAGTTTTTTCAATGCTCATTTTTCCGCCGCAGCAAAAATCTATTCCGGCTTCTTTGAAAATTGATGCCGCCCTGTAGTCATGTGCCACAATTTCTCCAATCGTTTTCGTACTAATATCAAATTCTGTCATAATAATTCGTTTTAGTTTCGTGACAAAGTTATATAAAATATTATTAAAAGACAAAAAGGTCTTTTGGTAATTTTTAAATTATTTTTATTACTTTTGCTCCTGTAACCATTAATTTATTATTCACAAATGTTCAATAAAGAAACGGAATACGCACTCAGAGGATTGGTTTACATTAAGTTACAGAATCTGAAAGGAAGGAGACCCGGAACTGTTGAAGTTGCAAAAGAAATCGAAGCACCTCCTTTCTTCACTGCGAAAATTTTGCAGCGACTTGTAAGATCCGGATTATTGGTGTCGCTTAAAGGAAAAGGAGGCGGGTTTTTCTTCGATCCTGAAAAGCCCGACCTGCAGCTGGTTAAACTGGTTTCTGCTACTGAAGGGGATAGGTCTTTTACGGGATGTGGGTTCGGACTTAAGCATTGTAATAAAGCTAACCCTTGTCCACTTCACGAGAAATACGCGCCTATAAGAGAATCAATAAATAATCTCCTTTCTGATGAGACAGTACAAAGTCTGGCTGAAAAAGTCCATAAAAAAGAGATCAATTTAACGAATACATTAAAATGACAAAGAAGAATTATATCCTGCCACTTTCTGTTTTTACTCTTACATTTATCCTCCTCGCATTTGTTCAGATAAAAGTTGCAAGACCCATGATTCTTGCCGAACGATTTATTAAGGGAGCCGGATGGATTGAAATTTTTCTTATTGCTTGTTACGGAGCATTTGTCGTATTCAAAATGCAGAATCCGGTTAATGTCCCAAAATGGAGAAAAATATCCTGGACATTGTTTTCACTTGTTTTCTTTTCTCAACTTATTATTGGGCTTTCAGGCTTTGATAAATTCCTGATGTCTGGAAAACTACATCTTCCAATACCCATGATGATACTTGGAGGTCCGATATACAGAGGACAGTTATCTGTTATGACGATCCTTTTCCTGAGTACTGTAATTTTAACCGGACCAGCATGGTGCAGCCAGTTATGCTATTTCGGGGCCTTCGACAACCTTGCTTCCGGAGGCAAAACTTCAAAAGAAATCCTCAGATATAAAGGGGCAATAAAAACCACAATACTTGCACTCGTCATTACAATGGCTTTAATACTAAGGTGGCTCAATGTGCCTTTATTAACTTCAACGCTGATTGCTACAGGGTTCGGAATAACTGGGATTTCGATTATGATACTCTTTTCACTAAAGAGGAAGAAGATGGTTCATTGTGTAATGTATTGCCCTATAGGAACAATAGTTAATGTCTTTAAGAATGTTAACCCTTTCAGAATGTATATCGATCAGAGTTGCACACTTTGCATGAATTGTACAAAATTCTGTAAATATGATGCGCTGAATACAATTGATATCAAAAACTCAAAACCATCAATTACATGTACTCTGTGCGGTGACTGTCTTGCGGGTTGTCATCACAATTCAATAAAATACAAATTCCTGAACATGAAGCCTGAAAATGCCAGGAAACTATATCTCATTCTTACTATCAGTCTCCATGCAGCATGTATTGCAATGGCAAGAATTTGAATTTTTAATTCCTTTGGTTTTCAACAATTCAATTTTTGACTATCATAATTCAAACATTTTAATAATCAATACAATTAAATTGCGAATGCTTTATGTTATTAACAAAATATTATTATATTCGCTCCCGTTATGAACAGCTTATTAACACCCTAAAATTGCTATGCCATACAGAAGATTACCAAATACCGACGCTGCCCGGATCAAGGCAATGAGGATTGCCCTGGAAAAAGGGAAGGAGTATCCTCCTCATAAACTGGCATTCTCTTCGAAGACTGTTGTCAGACTTGAGAAATTTTTTCCTCAGTTCGAACATAGTATAAAATTATACAGGCAAACGGTTTCTTCCCAGAACAAGAAAAGCAAGGATTATAATGAAATCTTAAAAAAGGCAAGAGTCTATCTTACTCATTTTATAAGAGTAATGAATATGGCTGTTTTCAGAAGCGACCTGCCCGCAGAAACAAGGGTTTACTATGGACTGGCTCTGAACGAATCAACAGTTCCTTCGCTTAATACTGAAAATGAACTCCTTAGCTGGGGCAGAAGGATCATTGAAGGAGAAGAGTTCCGGATAAGAAAAGGAGGCAGCCCCATAAACAATCCCTCAATTGCAGTAGTTAAAGTCAGATTCGAAAATTTCGTTGAAGCATTAAACTTTCATAATACTCTTGTAAAAAAGACATTCGAATACACCGAAAAAAATGATAAGCTCAGGAAAGAAGCTGATGAAATCATCCTTCAGGTATGGAACGAGATTGAAGCCACAAATAACAAGCTCCCTGAAGAGAGAAGAAAAGCTTTGAATGAGGAGTACGGATTGGTGTATTTTTACAGGAAAAATGAATTAAACAAAGCTGTCGCTTCATAATATACTTCTCAAACACAGCATTCCGGGGAAGTATTTACAATTCTGACTAAGTATAACATTCCTTTGTGTTCCTTTGTGAAGAACTTCATGCCCCCCCCGCCGAAGCGGGGCAGGTTTGTGGTTAAATAAATTAATCTCTTGAAAATAGGCGACATAACTTTAGTTGAATATCCTTTATTCCTGGCTCCGATGGAAGATATAACCGATCCTTCTTTCAGGATGGTCTGCAAGAGTCATGGAGCTGATGTTATGTACACTGAGTTCATCTCATCTGATGGTCTGATCAGGGACGGACAGAAAAGCGTAAAAAAACTTGATATTTATGACTTTGAAAGGCCAATTGGTATTCAGTTATACGGACATTTAAAAGACGCGATGATTGAAGCTGCGCTTATAGCTGAGGAGGCTAAGCCTGAACTGATTGATATCAATTTTGGCTGCCCGGTAAAAAAGATTGCCAATCGCGGTGCAGGTGCAGGAATGCTCCGGAATATTCCATTGATGATTGAAATGACGGAAGCAATTGTCAGAGCTGTGAAACTCCCTGTTACCGTTAAAACAAGGCTCGGCTGGGATGACGACAGTAAAAACATTGTGGAGGTAGCAGAGAGATTACAGGACACAGGGATAAAGGCACTGACAATACATGGCCGGACAAGAGCTCAGTTTTACAAGGGTTTTGCTGACTGGACTCTAATTGGTGCTGTAAAAAATAATCCGCGAATGAATATCCCAATCATAGGCAATGGGGATATTGATGAACCTGTAAAGGCTAAATCCATGTTCGACGGGTACGGGGTAGATGGAATTATGATCGGACGGGCTACAGTAGGTCGACCATGGATTTTCCGCGATATAAGACATTACCTGAATACAGGAGAACTTTTGCCTGAACCTTCCGTAAGCGAAAAAGCTGATCTGGCCCTCCTTCATCTTGACAAATCACTGGAATATAAAGATGGGAAAAGAGCCATTTACGAAATGAGACGACATCTGTCAAATTATTTTAAGGGGATACCACATTTTAAAGAAACCCGCCTTAGGCTTCTTACCGCAGTTGAGGTTGACGAAATCAAAATTATTATTGAGGAGATACGACAAAAATGGGGCGATTTCAGAACCGAAGATAAAACATCAATCTACACCATTTGATTTTGTTTGTGTACGGAACGGTCGTGACCGTTCCATCCGATATGACATTAAACCGGTATTTTCTTAAATAATACCGAAAAATCATTCCACTTAAAAATTTCCTTCAGAATCAGAATAAAAACAATTCCTATAACTACAAGAGCTGCAAATTCTGTCCATGGAAAAATGTTGTATTGTTCATATAATGCAGGGGTCTGCAATGCTGAAGATTTATTGGTGACCATTATACAAAGAAAAATATTATTGGCAGTATGTGCCCCCATTGAAGCTTCAATACCGTCATCCATTATAGTAATAATTCCAAAGATTAATCCAAAAACAATATACTGAGGTATCATAGTAAGAAACCCGTATTCTTTTACCTCAGGATTAATCGCATGCATTAGGCCGAAAAGAACTGAGGTCATTACCAAAGGGAACCACCTGTTTCTGATAACCGCGGCAAATCCCTGCATGAGGTAACCTCTGAAAATAATCTCTTCAAAGCCTGCCTGCAATGGAATCAGGAGGATAGATAATATGGAAAGAATAATAAGTGATGTGGTCATATTATTCAGTCCAAAATTTGAAGGATCAATTTTAAGATAAGCGAAAAAATATATTGCAGAAAGTAGAAACCAAGTTAACCCTGAAATAAAAAACCTGTTCCATCTAATTACTCCAGTACCATTGATTGTAGCCGTAAGAGTCCTTTTATTTAATGGTTTAATTAGAATTACAAAGGCGGCTAATCCTGCAATGAATGGAAACAGCACAACAATAAACAGAATATTAGGGCTTAAGCCCAATACACTATAATCATTTGGATTTGCTACAAGAAGAGAATATACCTCAGGATTTGAAAGTGATTTTATTACCAAAGCAGATAGAAATGGAATCGCACCAATTGTGTTTGTTGCTAACAAAATGGCAGCAATCATTGCAATATATTTCCAGAAATACTTAAAGAAATATTTCCAGGAAACTGGTTCGCTTGTAATACTTAAGTTAAGATGGTTCATAGCAACAATTTAATCAGAATTCAGAAATGGCACTCTTGGGGTAGTCGATAGAATAATGAAGGCCAATACTTTCCTTCCTGTTTTTTGCCATTTTAATAATTATGTATCCAACATTGATAAGGTTTCTCAGTTCACAAAGTTTCCTGGAAATAAGGGATCGTTTATACAGGTTTTCAGTTTCATTATATAATATTTCAAGCCTGACCATAGCCCGTTCAAGCCTGAGATCAGACCTGACTATTCCCACATAATTGTTCATAATAAACTGTACTTCTCTTAAACTCTGCGTAATAAGGACCATTTCTTCGAGGTGTGTTGTACCTTTGTAATCCCATTCCGGGATTTTTTCCTCAAAACTAAGATCCCCCAGACGTTTCGCTGAATGAATTACTGCACGATGTGAATAAACTGCTGCTTCAATCAATGAATTTGACGCCAGCCTGTTGGCCCCATGAAGTCCGGTGGAAGATACTTCTCCCAGAGCATAAAGCCTGTCAATACTGCTCTGACCATCCATGTCTACCTGAATTCCTCCGCAGGAATAATGGGCTGCAGGAACAATTGGAATCATATCTTTGGTTATATCAATTCCCCTTGCCAGACAATGCTCATAAACGTTCGGAAAATGATCTTTCAATCCTGCAGGGTCAAGATGAGTACAATCAAGCCACATATGATCATCTCCCCATATCTTCATCTCATTATCTATTGCCCGTGCTACTATATCTCTGGGAGCAAGTGATCCGCGACTGTCATATCTCTTCATGAATTTTTCTCCGGACATATTCTTCAGGATTGCACCATATCCACGTAAAGCTTCGGTAATCAAAAATGAAGGCCGTATGTTAGGATCAAATAAAGAGGTTGGATGAAACTGGATAAACTCCAGATTTTCAATTGTCCCCTTTGCCCTGTAAACCATTGCAACCCCATCACCGGTCGCAATTTCAGGATTGGTGGTAGTAAGATAAACGTTCCCCAGCCCTCCTGTTGCAACAACTGTTACCCGGGAAAGGAATGTCCACACTTTCTGATTTACAAGGTCTGCCACATACGCTCCAAAGCATTTGATATTTGGATAATTCCTTTTCACAATATCACCAAGATGATGCTGAGTTAGAAATTCGATAGCAAAATGGTGTTCAAAAATTTCAATATTCGGATCCTTCCTTACGCGTTCCACTAAAGTATTCTGAATAGCTTCGCCGGTTCTGTCTTTATGATGAAGTATTCTGTGTTCAGTATGTCCTCCTTCTTTTGCAAGGTCGTAAGTACCATCTTCTTTTTTGTCGAACGATACACCCAATTCAATCAGATCCTTTATTCTCTCTGGCGCTTCCTGTACTACCATTCTGACAACTTCCTCATTACAGCATCCGCCACCGGCAATCAGAGTATCTTTTATATGTTTCTCAAAGTTATCAGGTTCACTGAAAACAGCAGCGATACCACCCTGGGCATATTTGGTATTGGAGTCCTCGAGGGTCGCTTTTGTAACAATCGCTACTTTGCCGAATTTGGCAGCCTTAAGAGCGAAGGTCAGACCTGCAATCCCCGAACCTACAACCAGAAAATCAGTTCTCTTTTTCATTTGTCCATTAATTGGAAAGAAGGCGTAAAGATACAAATTGTAAAACAGAAGATTTTAAATTACTTTTGTCTTCCGTTAAAGTTAAGAAATTTAGTTATGGCTCAGGAAGATCTTTTTAAGAAGTTAGTCGCTCATTGTAAAGAATATGGGTATGTTTTCCCATCAAGTGAAATCTATGATGGATTAAGCGCAGTATATGATTACGGTCAATATGGTGTTGAACTTAAAAACAATATTAAAAAATACTGGTGGGACAGTATGGTTCTGCTAAATGATAATATAGTCGGACTTGATTCAGCAATATTCATGCATCCTACAATCTGGAAAGCATCGGGACACGTTGATGCATTTAACGATCCGCTTATCGACAATAAAGATTCTAAGAAAAGGTACAGGGCAGATGTCCTTATTGAAGAGCACCTTGCAAAGATCGATGATAAAATCACCAAAGAAGTTGATAAAGCAAAAGTAAGGTTTGGAAAGACCTTCGATGAGAAAAAATTCAGAGAAACGAATCCCCGGGTGCTTGAAAACCAGAAGAAGATTGATGAACTCAATGTCCGTTTTGCAAAAGCTTTGAATGACTCTGACCTTGTTGAATTAAAACAGATTATTATTGATAATGAAATAGTTTGCCCGGTATCAGGTACCAGAAACTGGACAGATGTAAGGCAGTTTAACCTTATGTTTTCCACCGAGATAGGGTCTACTTCTGAGGGGGCAAATAAAATCTATCTCCGTCCTGAAACAGCGCAAGGGATCTTTGTCAACTTTTTAAATGTTCAGAAAACCGGAAGAATGAAGATCCCTTTCGGGATTGCCCAGATCGGGAAAGCATTCCGTAATGAAATAGTAGCAAGGCAGTTTATCTTCCGTATGAGGGAGTTTGAGCAGATGGAAATGCAGTTCTTCGTACAACCCGGCAGTGAGCTTGAGTGGTTTAAAAAATGGAAAGAGACAAGGATGAAGTGGCATCAGGCTCTTGGTTTCGGAAGCGAAAATTATCGTTTTCACGATCATGTAAAGCTTGCACATTATGCGAATGCTGCTACTGATATTGAATTCAAATTCCCTTTCGGGTTCAAAGAAGTTGAGGGAATTCATTCAAGAACAGATTACGACCTGAAACAGCATCAGGAATACAGCGGTAAAAAACTACAGTACTTTGACCCTGAAAAAGGGGAATCGTATGTTCCGTTTGTGATTGAAACATCAATTGGTGTTGATAGAATGTTTCTGCAGGTAATGTCGGCTGCATATACTGAAGAAATATTGAAAAAAGAGGATGGCAGTACCGATACCCGTGTTGTGCTGAGATTACCTTCATTTCTTGCTCCAATAAAACTGGCTGTAATGCCCCTCGTTAAAAAGGACGGACTCCCGAAGATTGCCGAAAAAATTGTTCACGATCTGAAATTCGATTTTAACTGCCAGTATGATGATAAAGACTCCATTGGACGTCGTTACAGAAGGCAGGATGCGATTGGTACACCGTATTGCATAACGATAGATCATCAGACTCTTGAGGACAATAGCGTAACTATCAGATATCGTGATACAATGGCTCAGGAAAGAGTTCAGATAGTTCAATTAAAAGATATTATTGAAGAAAAAGTCAACATCAGAAGTTTGCTGAAAAAACTTTAGAATGAATAAAGTCCTGATACTTACTTACTACTGGCCACCCAGTGGAGGAGCAGGAGTCCAAAGATGGCTGAAATTTGCAAAGTATCTTCCGGAATTTGGGTGGGAACCAATCATAGTTACTGTCGATCCGGCTTATGCAGCTTATCCTGTAACTGACGAATCCCTTGCAGGAGAGCTTTCTTCCTCAGTAAAGGTTTACAAAACCCCTGCAGTTGATTACTTCAGTTTTTATAAAAAGGATAAAACTAAAATCCCAACAGCAGGCTTTGCCAATAGCATTGATAATTCTCTTTCAGGAAAAATACAGCGTTTTATCAGAGGAAATTTTTTTATCCCCGATCCAAGGAGAGGCTGGAATAAATTCGCTTTTAAAAAAGCCTGCGAGATAATCGAAGCCGAAGGAATAAGTCATGTTATTACAACCAGCCCTCCACATTCAACTCAGCTCATTGGGTTAAAAATCAAAAAGAAATATCCCGGAATAAAATGGGTTGCCGATCTTCGCGATCCCTGGACCGACATCTACTATTATGACCAGTTCTATCCTACATTTTTTTCTAAAAGAATTGATCTGGGATTTGAAAAAAATGTGTTAAGAAAGGCCGACAGAATAATTACCATAGGATCTACTCTTAAAAAAATATTTTCGTCAAAAGTGCCTGGAATTACCAGGAAAATCGATGTAATTTCTAACGGTTATGATGACGGTGATTTCAATAATGTTAAACCTTCCTCCCCTGCCATTTTTACAATTTCTTATACCGGCACTCTTTCTGATACCTACCCGATAAATGGATTTCTGGATGCCCTAAGAAACTCTAAAGTAACAGATAAACCACTCATTTTAAGGTTTATCGGAACTGTTTCTCTTAAACAAAAAGAGCTTATCCTGTCAAGGACCAAAGATTTAAAAGTCGAATTTATATCTTATGTTGATCACACCACAGCTGTAAAATACATGCTGGAAACTTCTGCTCTTTTACTTATAATACCTGATCATCAAAGCAGCAGAAGCATAATTACAGGAAAAATATTTGAGTATATCGCTGCAGAAAAACCTGTTATTTGTCTAGGCCCTGCTGATGGTGACGCAGCTGAAATTTTAAAGGAAACCGGTCATGGAATTACTTTTGACTATAACGATTCCGAAGGTATTTCGGAGTATTTAACAACACTGATTACTGATAATTCAATTAAAGGAAAAATATCAACTAATACTTATAGCAGAACTGAATTGACAAGGAAAGTAGTTTCAATCCTTGAAGTTATTTAATAAGAGCAGATTATGAAGATCGGAGTTGTAGTTGACAATGAACTGAATAACGATAAACGGGTGCTCAGGGAGTTACAAATCCTTAAGGAATCGGGATATGAGATCTTCGTTTTATGCTTTGGTTTTGGTAAAATTTATTCCGATCCTCTCTCCGGGATTACAATAGAAAGGATCAATCTTCACAAAAAATTTAAAGATATTCTTTTCCTTTTTTTAAACACAATTCCCGTTTATGAATGGCTTTGGAGTTCCCGGATTAATAAATTCATAAGCCGTTATGGAATTGAGTTCCTTCATGTACATGACCTTTATATGGCAAAAGCTGCATATACCGGGATTAAGAAAGCAAACAAAGACATTCCTCTGATACTTGATCTTCATGAGAATTACCCATTTGCGGTCACAACCTATAACTGGACAAAAGGTTTTTTCCGGAGCCTGATTTCAAGACCTCAGGACTGGCAGAAAAATGAAAAAGAATATCTTGGATTTGCCGACAGGATCATTGTTTTAAGTAATGATTACAGAGATCTGCTGATATCCAGATATCCTGAATTATCAATTAATTCTTTTACTGCTCTACCCAATGTTCCCGATTTGTCGCAAAAGGAAATTAAAGGTAATGTGTCAGTAAAAGATCTGTTTAAAAATGATTTCCCGGTACTTTTTTATTATGGAGTAATTGCTGAACGTCGAGGTGTATTTGATGCTCTGAATGTATTCACCGAGCTGGTAAATGAGAACTGCCAGATTAATTTTCTTCTTGTCGGTCCGGTGGATAAAAAAGATAAAATCCGGTTTACAGCTATGATAAATGCGGACACTGTTGCTAACCATGTTCATTATATTCCCTGGATTGAGTCAGAGGAACTTGCTGCTTACCTCGAAATAAGTGATGTCTGCATTGCTCCGTTTCATAAGAATCCTCAGCATGAATCGGGAGTTGCCAATAAAATTTATGATTATATGCTTGGTGCGAAACCCATAATTGCATCAAACTGCATTCCGCAGCAAAAGCTAATTGAAAAACACAAGTGTGGTCTGGTTTTCGAAAACATGAAGGAATTGCATGATTCAATTATCAGACTTGCCGGTGACGATGACTTAAGGAGGTCTATGGGGAAAAACGGATATGACGCTATACTAAAAGAATACAATATTGATCTGGTAAAAGAAAATCTTGTGTCTATGTATATGGCAATAACGAATTGAAAATCTATTGCCTGAGTAGTAAATCAATTATTTCAATAAATCATATTTTTTTAGCAGTCAGCTTAACAGAAAATTTTTTGTTTGGTACAGTTGGAAATTTTGTGAAGCTGGTGTTGAAGTTTCTGTTTTCGATATACACAGCACAAAGTGTGTTTGAAACATGGTATAAATTCTTATGAAATTCGCGGGGAACACCATTCATAATTGCAGCTAAGACCGAATGTCTTACTTTTTCTGCCGAGTTCCCATAATCATGCCACACTATAATTGAATTCTGGTCTTTTCTGATTTCAAAGGATTTTTGTGTATCAATAAGAACACCTTCATAGGAGTGATCTCCATCAATAAAAATCAAGTCAAATTTTTTATTAAGCTCCGAAAAATCAAATGTTTGTGAATTGTGTTTAATTGTTTTAAGGTTGTCTAAATTATTTGAGAAAATTCCATGAACTTTAATAAAATCTTCACTGATTTTCATCTTCCTCATCTCATCTTCCGATAACGTTATCGAGGTGCAATCTTTTGTCACTTCATAAACATTTGCAATACTTTCCCCTCTCCAGCTTCCAATCTCCAGATACGCACAGTTATTAAAGGTTCTGGCGAGAGATTTCAACAACATGATATCAGGAACAAGTGAAGTCCCGTCCAGAAAAGTGTAATTATCTATACTTTCACTGAAATCAGGGAAAAGGTCGCACAGGTCAATCGTTGGTAATTGTTCAATATTGTAAGTATGTCTGATTTTTAAACGGCACGATTCTTCTTTATATCCAAGTAAGCCAAGATTGACTATTTGAAAGGGGTGTTTAAAAAGCAATTTTAGTTTTTCGGTTCTTTTCATTGTATCTCTTTCCTTTCCAAATATTCACAATATCATTAAAAAAACTTCTTTCCTTTTCTCGATAAAATTCAGGATTTTATAAGATCATAAAGGTAACATACGATTTGACTTTCTGTTTGGTTGCAAGCAACAATAGTTAGTTAAGTTTTAAGCATAGTGCAATAATATATAAGTTCTTTGAAATATTTTTGAGAGTATGGGGTAATCGCAAAACTCCCACTACCCGAGGAGAAAACAAGTTCCATATTAAATGTTAAGAAATCAAATTGTTTTTCAAATTGTTGTCTGTACCTTTGTTCTTTATGCTTGCAGTAGCGAGCCAGTTGTAAGAAGTTAAAGTTTAATGAACCATAATAATCCATGAAAGCATTTTTAATGGCAGCTGGAATGGGGACACGTCTAAAACCGTTAACTGACAATATACCTAAATGTCTTGTTCCGATAAATGGAAAGCCTTTGCTTGCGTGGTGGTTTGATTTATTGGAAAAACATAACGTTGATGAGGTTTTAATCAATCTTCATTACCTTCCAGGACTCGTTGAAAATTTTGTAAAGACCTACAAAACCAGAATAAAAATCAATTTAGTTTATGAAAAAGAACTCAAGGGAAGTGCTGGTACGTTATTGGCCAACAAAGAGTTTGTTAAGGGCGAAAAGTGTTTCTATATACTTAATGCTGATAATCTCACAAGCATTAATCTGCTGGAATTTTTAGCAGAATTCGAAAAATCAAACCATCAATTTGGGATGGTTTTATTTCGTTCAGATAATCCTAAAAGCTGCGGCATTGCTGAGTTAAATGAAACAAGGACAATTATCGATTTTGAAGAAAAACCAATAAATCCAAAATCCAACTTAGCTAATGCCGGAATTTATCTGGCCAGTCCTGAAATCCTGGGTCTTATCCCTATAAAAAATGTTGCTGATATTGGTTTCGATTTGCTTCCAAAACTTGTATATAAAATGTTTGGATATGAGACTAAAGAATTTTTTATTGATATTGGCACCTTTAAAAATTTAGAGACCGCTGAGAAAAATTGGAAGTTTAATAAAACATAAACCTATTGTATGGAATACTTTGAGTATATTGAATACTATCATTCTTCTATTAAAAAAATAAACCCGGTTGAAATTGAAACCTTAATAAAAATAATATTAAATGCCTATAAAGAAGACAGAACCATTTTCATTATCGGAAACGGAGGGTCAGCTGCAAATGCATCTCATTTTGCTGAGGACTTATCCAAAGGGACAATTGCAAATACTTTAAAAACGAAACGGATTAAGGCATTAAGTCTAACAGATAATACATCATTCATTACAGCTTTAGCAAACGATTCGGGGTATGATTCTATTTTTGTTCAGCAACTAATCACATTTGCAAAACCAGATGATGTTCTTATTGCAATTAGCGGCTCAGGGAATAGTCCCAATATTCTAAAAGCAATTGAGTGGGCTAATGAAAATAATTTAGTAACTATAGGAATTTCTGGCTTCAACGGAGGAAATTTAAAGAAAATTTCAAAAACCACTTTACACGTCCCATTGAATGATATGTGCACTGTTGAAAGCATCCATTCTTTTCTGTTTCATTTCATCATAATAAAATTACATGGACTCATAAATATATAACATTAAAAATTGCTCTAAAATATGATTAAAAAACTTGAATTGGGATGCGGAAAGAACCCATTACCTGGTTACTTGCACCAGGATATTACTAAACAAGATGGTGTTGAGCTTGATTTTATTTGCCTGCCTTGGGAAATTGAATTACCTGAAAATTCTTTTACTGAAGTAATCGCCCTGGCAATGATGGAGCATTTACGTTTTGAAGATTTTAAGAAGACTGCCAAACATATTTTTAATCTTTTAGAACCCGGAGGAGCGTTTTTATTCGATGTCCCTGATATGAAAATATGGAGCGAATATTTATTTAATTTAACTCACAACAAACAGGATTTGAATCCATTTCCCGAAAATCATATATGGGCAACAATTTATGGTTGGCAGCGCTGGCCTGGCGATGAGCATAAAAGTGGATGGGTCAGGGAATCATTATTAACACTTTTGCAAGAAACTGGATTCAATAAAATTATTGAAGGAGTAGAAATATTTACTGCTAAAGGAATTCAACGAGGCAGGTTTACACGAAAAGGTGATGCACACTTATATATTAAAGCGATCAAATAATGAAAGAATATGTTTTAGTTACAGGAGGTGCAGGCTATATTGGATCAGTTGTTGTTGAATTGCTGCTCAAAAAAGGATATAATATTATTGTTGTTGATAATTTAAGTGGAGGAAACAGAGATGCCGTAGAGAAAGAAGCGTTGTTTTTTCAGGAAGACTTTGGAGATTCTGCCTTTTTAGAAAAACTGTTTTCAGAGTATAAAATTTCAAATGTTATCCATCTTGCAGCTTCAGCAAATGTACCGCATTCAATAATTGACCCTCTGTGCTATTATCAGAACAATACAGCAAAAACAGTTAGTTTATTAATATCGATGAAAAAGTTCAATATTAAAAATATAATTTTTTCATCAACAGCAGCTGTCTTTGGGGAACCATTATATACCCCCATAGATGAAGAACACCCCAAAATTCCAATAAATCCCTATGGACACTCAAAATTAATGATCGAACAAATTTTAAAAGATTGCTGTATAGCTTACGGAATAAATTATATTGTTTTCCGTTATTTATGTGTTGCAGGAGCAACAATGAAGCATGGAGAAGCCCGTGACCATGAAACTCACCTAATTCCATTGGTCATAAGCAAGGTATTAAATAACGAAAAATCATTAAATGTTTATGGAACCGATTTTAACACCAGAGATGGATCAGGTATCCGTGATTATTTTCACGTTCTCGATATAGCTGATGCACATGTTTTGGCAATCGAAAAAGCAGAATCTGTGAAAAATACTATTTTTAATCTCGGAAATGAAAAGGGACATAGTGTCTTAGAAATTATTACTTCAGCCGAAAAACTGTTTAATCTTAAAATTCCCTATCAAATTAAACCACGAAGAGAGGGAGATCCGGCTATTTTGGTAGCAAAGACAACCAAAGCTAAAAATCTGCTTGGATGGAGTGCGAAACACAGCCTCAAAGATATTTTGGAATCTACTTATTACTGGCAAAAAAATAAAAAATATTAACTATGGTTATTTCCCAAACCCCTTTGAGGATAAGCTTTGTAGGAGGAGGAACTGATTTAAAAGAGTTTTATTCAAAAAAAAGGGGAAGTGTAATTTCAGCTACGATAAATAAATATCTATATGTTATTGTAAAAAAGAGATATGATGATCTAATTGTTTTACATTATACACATAGCGAGATAGTCTGTTCTGTAAATGAAATCAAACACAATTTATTGCGTGAGGCTTTATTGAAAGTAGAAATAGCCAATGGTATTGAAATAACTACTTTAGCTGATATACCTTCTGAAGGTTCCGGCCTGGGATCTTCCTCAGCTATAACCGTAGGTATTCTTAATGCGTTATATGTATTTAAAGGGATTAGTGTATCAAATGAAACTTTGGCTAAAGAGGCATGTGAGATAGAGATCAGTATTCTTAAAAAACCGATTGGCAAGCAAGATCAATATATTGCGGCTTATGGGGGGCTCTGCAGATTTGACTTTATGCCAAACGGTAATGTAGATGTTTATAAATATAAATTGTCAGATCATGATTTATTAATCCTTGGGTCGAACCTCCTATTGCATTTTACTAACAAAACCCGTTCTGCTGATGATATTCTAAATGAACAAAAGGCAAATTCTGAAAATATTTTTAATCAACTTGAAATGATTTGTGATATGGTTGATGAATTACATGAAAATTTATTAATTAAAAACTATTTTAAAATCGGGGAATTGCTCAAACTAAACTGGGAAATAAAAAAGAAATTAGCATCAAAAATAACAAATAGTGATATTGAAAATTTAGTCCAACTCGCGTATGATAATGGTTCCGTTGGTTGTAAAATTGCCGGTGCCGGAGGAGGCGGCTTCTTATTAAGCTATGTTCCCCGAAATTACCAGGAGGCGTTCCGGGAAGCTTTAGCGGGTTTTAAAGAGCTTCCTTTTATTATCGATAAATTTGGGTCAAGAATAATTTTCAATTCTTTGTAATCCCAAATATATTAAATTTACACTGTTAACAATGCAGAGTTAAGCCTGCTTCGGTTTAAATTGTCACAGATAACTTATAACTTGCATTTTTAATAATGTTACCGTTAAATTTTACACACCTGCTATCTGAAAAAAATCTACATGAGTAATTTGATTTTTATAACCTCCCGATTCCCTTTTGAACCAGGGGAGCCATTTATTGAAGCAGAATTTCAGTTTCTGCATCCCAACTTCAAAAGAGTAATAATCATAACAAGGAATGTTACTGCTAAAAAGTTGCGTACAATCCAAGACGATGTTAAAGTATACCGTTACAATCCAACATCAACTTCTTTCGGCTACTTAACCTTACCCTTGCTAATTGTCAGATATTTTGCAAAAATTACCAGAATATATAAAGACGAAATCAGTTTCAGGAAGGAGATATCCAGACCAATATCATTCAAAAAAAAGCTCATCCTTCTTAAAAAAATAATAAAGGGACTGCAGCTTAAAGTTTTTATCGAGAGCATAATTAAGAAGGAGAAAATAGCCGGGAAAATTACTTTCTATTCATACTGGATGAATAACGGAGCTCATGCGATTTGTATGCTTGATAACCTTGATAAAATAAAAATTTCACGTGCACACCGCATCGATTTATATGAAGAGGAGACAGAAACCAATTACCTCCCATTGCTTAAGTACATCTATAATAATCTAGATGGAATATTTTTTATTTCAGCTCATGGAAAAGAATATTTTGAAAACAGACTTAGGGTAATTAATCCCAAAAATCAGATTTCACGGGCAGGTGTATTAAACCCGTTCAAAAATGACATACAAAAAACAGATCCCGGTTTCTTCAGAATAGTTTCCTGTTCTAGCTTAATTAAGGTCAAAAGAGTTGATCTGATAATTTCAGCTTTAGAGAATCTGAAAACCGACAGAAAAGTTATCTGGAATCACTTCGGGGAAGGTGTTCTTCAGGCTGAACTTCATGATCTTGCAAAACGAAAACTTGGACATTTAAAAAACATTAATTTCCAGTTCATGGGGCAGATACAAAATTCCGAATTATTAAAATTTTATGCCAGTAACAGAATCGATCTGTTTATAAATACCAGTGCCTCTGAAGGAATTCCGGCGAGTATTATGGAAGCTCAAAGCTTTGGGATTCCTGTTATTGCTACTTATGTCGGCGGTGTAAAAGAGGTGGTTACTGAAGGAACCGGGATACTTTTACCTGTTGATTTTATGCCGGAAGATCTGACAAAAATGATTCAACTGTATGCAAATATGCCGGAAGATGAAATCAATAATATCAGGATGAAAGCATTTAAAAACTGGGACTTAAATTTTAATGCAGCAGTTAATTATCCCGATTTTGTTGCGAAGGTAAATAGTATCTTTGCATCCGTTCAAAATGGAAACAAAAGCTAATTATGAAAATAGAGCCAGCTGTCTTAAAGTATCTTAAAGGAGACTCCTTTCAGAGAAGTCTTAATGTTGATATTGGAAAAACAAAACATAGAATTATTTCACGAGAATCTGCGATAACTGAAATAATTAAAAATAAAGATGTAATTCATATCGGCTGCTCAGACCATATCCAGTTTATTGAAGAAAAAATTAAGAATAATAAATGGCTGCATAAGCTGATCAGTGATAATGCAAAGAGCTGTATCGGAATCGACATTGACAAAGAGAGTATTGAGTTTATTAAGAATAAGTTAGGATATACGAATGTCTTCCATTGGGATATTTTAAATGATGTCTTTGATAACATAACATCAAAGAATTGGGATTATGTTGTATTTGGAGAGATTATTGAACATCTCGATAATCCGGTAAATTTCCTGAAAGTACTAAAAATGAAATACGGGAAAAACATAAGTAAATTCATTATTACCGTTCCAAACATTTATAATAAGCGTCAGTTCATTAATATGATGAATTACAGGGAAGTAATAAACTCCGATCACAGATTTTGGTTTACGCCCTATACCATTACCAAAATTTTGGTTTCTGCCGGATATAATCCTGAGTTGATCAGTTATGCAAATCTCCAAAGCCTGAATACCAGTGAATTAATTGTAAGAAAGATCAAACGTCTTGCAGGAATGGAAGTTAAATATCCTTATTACTACTTCAATACAATTATAATTTCGGGTAATATTTCCTGAAAAGGATTTTGACTGCTTCTTATATGCTGAAGTCCATAAAAATATCAATTAAAGATACTGTCGTTTATGGCCTTGGGAACATCGCTGTTAAAATTGTGGGCTTTCTGCTTATCCCGATTTATACCGATAAGAAGTATTTATCAATGGATGATTTCGGGGTGCTTGGAATACTTGAGATCTCCGCTCTTGTCTTAGCAGCTTCAATAGCATCAGGACTTCCGCAGAGTCTCACAAGATGGTTTTGGGATAAAGAACACAAAAAGAATCAGAAAGGTATTTTTTTCATGTCCCTTTCAACACAAACAGTCGTGGCAATATTATTTTGCCTGTTACTGATCCCCCTTTCAGGAACACTTTCTGAATTGATCTTTTCAAAACCTGACTTCTCCAGGGTGTTAACTCTGGTTATTCTGGCATCCGCTATTCAGGCAATAAATAATATTGTCAATACACTTATGCGACTTCAGTCGAGATCTGTTTTGTATACTATAACAAATCTTTTTAAGCTTACCCTGGTTTTATCCCTCACTTTATTCTTTATCATATCCAAAAAAATGGGGCTTGAAGGGATCTTCCTGGCCCAGGTTATCGGAAATTCGCTGATTGTTCTGCTCTTGCTGGGTTACACAATTAAAAATTCCAGACTATTCTTTGATAAGAGTATTTTCAGATCAATGAATGCTTATGGATTTCCCCTGCTTCTGGCTAATATTTCGGCGGTCGCCCTGAATGTCATTGACAGATTCTCTCTGAATTCCCTTGCTCCCCTAAAGTTTGTTGCTCTATATACATTTGCATTCAAGATAACAAGTGTCTTAAAACTGGTTATTGTCGATTCAATTAGACTTGCACTCGGACCTATGATGATAAAACGGATTGATTCACCCGACAGTAAACGATTCTATTCTAAGGTGCTGCTATATTCATCCTATGTCATGATGTTTGCAATTGTCGGCGTTTCTTTGTTTGCGTATGAAATAACCAAGGTAATAGCCGGTGACAAAGAGTTCTGGAATGCAGTCGTGATTATACCGGTTTTATCTTTGTCAATCTTCTTTGTGAATATGAAAGAGGTTACCGTTTATGGCTTACATATTGCAAAAAAAACAAAGATAATTGGCATAATTGTCATTGGAGCCACAATAATAAGTTTTGCTCTTAACATGTTACTAATACCTGTTTGGAGTATAACAGGTTCAGCAATTGCTACGCTTCTATCTCAATTTATATATTGGTTTGCATGCTACTATTATTCCCAGAAAGTATTTTACATTCCCTATGAGATCAGAAAAATAACCACTTTGTTTCTTTGCGGGGTTGTTCTTTCTTTTTCCAGTCTTTTAATAAATGGGATGGATCTTCTTCCACGTATGATTATTAAAACAACGGAGCTTATCAGCTTCCCGTTTATTCTTTATCTTTTCCACTTCTACGAACCTGTTGAATTACAGGCCATCAGAGGATTTTATGTGAAATGGTCGAGAATAAAAAACTTCAGTGCCAATCTGAAATCTCTGAAAGGGATTTCGGAAGAAATTTAACACATTCAATTACCGTTGGCTTCAGCCAACGGATTACAGAATCTTCTTATATCAGGGCTTTAGCCCAATAGCTGATGTTGCGGGATTAAGAATGTTGGACTAAAGTCCCGATAATTAGCAGATTAGACCATCCGTCGGTTAAAACCGACGGTAATTAATAAATGCTGGTGCTAATTAAAACTGTCATTCAATTGATTCAATTAGGGAATTCGGATAAATAATTACGGGTAATTACATATTTTTGTCTTTCTGAACAGGAACTTTAAATACATAGAAATGGATATTAAAAATAAACTCAAACTCCTTTTGCCACATCTGATTGCGTTAATAATTTTTACTGTTGTCGCTTTTGCATATTTTTACCCGGTACTTGAGGGGAAAGTGCTAAAAGCGAATGATTCAACTGTATCTAAAATCAATTCGAAGGAGATACAGGACTTCAGGGCAAAAACCGGAAGAGAACCATTATGGACCAACTCTATATTTGGGGGAATGCCAACGTACCTTATCTCAACGTTGTACCCGGGAAACCTGATTAAATATGTTGACGCTAAAATCAGAACATTTCCAATGCCTGTTTCGGTATTATTCCTTTCCATGGCAGGGTTTTACCTGTTGCTGCTCCTTTTCGGCTTTGATCCATGGCTTGCAATTGCGGGAGCTCTTGGTTATGGACTTTCGTCGTTTTTCTTTCAGATTCTGGGGGCAGGCCATAATACACAGGCAATTGCACTTGCATATATGCCTCCTATGATCGGGGGAATCTATTATGCATATAAACGTGATGCAATTAAAGGAGCTTTGCTTACAGCCTTCTTCCTGGCCCTTGAGATTCAGGCAAATCATCCCCAGATCACATATTACGCTCTACTCTGCCTGCTGATTTTCGGAATTGTTGAGTTTATTTATGCCTTTAAAGACAAATCTGTAATTAAATTTCTCAAGACATCAGCCATACTTATAATCCCTTTTGTAATTGCAATAGGAATAAACTTTGCAAGTCTCTACACAACTTATGAGTATGGGAAATACTCAATCAGGGGAAAATCAGACCTCGTATTCAGTAAAAAGGAGAATACTTCAGGACTTGACAAAAATTATATAACCTTTTGGAGTTATGGAGTTGATGAGACATTTAACCTCCTGATTCCAAATTACAAGGGAGGATCCAGTTTCCCATTTGAACGTGATTCTGAAATCGCTAAAGCTCTGACTAAAAGCAATCATCCGGAGGGATTGAATCAGTTTCAGAAATACTGGGGATCTCAACCCGGAACTGATGGGCCACATTATGTAGGCGCTGTTATTATATTTCTTTTTGTACTCGGGCTGATCCTTGTAAAGGGTCCTGAAAAATGGTGGCTCCTGGCAGCAACTATTGTTTCAATATTGCTTTCATGGGGGAAAAACTTCATGCCTTTCACAAGTTTATTTATTGATTATTTTCCGGGATATAACAAGTTCAGGGCAGTTACTATGATTCTGATAATTGCAGAGTTTTGCATCCCTCTGTTAGGATTCATTGCCCTCAGAGATATTTTCAGCGGCACAATTCCAAAGAAAGATATAATAAAAGGGTTAAAAATCGCTGCTGGAATTACTGGAGGCTTTTTATTGCTGGCTTTAATAATTCCTGGTATTGCAGGTTCATTTCTCAGCCAACCCGAGGGTGTTTATCCCCCATGGATCAGGGAACCTCTTATCGCCGACAGAAAAAATCTTCTCAGAGGAGACGCATTCAGATCTCTTGTTTTTATTTTGTGTTCAGCTGGTGTAATTCTTGCATTTATATTTGAAAAACTTCGTAAAGGACCTGCCATTCTTGTTCTCACGTTGTTACTTGTCATAGATCTTTGGACCATTGACAGAAGATATCTGAATGCTGACCGGTTTGAGAGACCTTCTATAATTCAGAAGAGCTTTGTTCCCTCAGCTGCCGATGCTCTAATACTTAAAGATCAATCTGATTACAGGGTTCTTAACTTTACAGCTTCAACATTTAATGACAACTCACCTAATTCATATTTTCATAAATCCATTGGCGGTTATCATGGCGCTAAAATGGAGAGATATCAGGAACTTATCGACACAGCTTTAAACCGTAATATGGAACTTATTCAGGCAGTTGGTGGCAATGCAAAGACTATGGAGGAATTTCAGTCTGCATTTAAAGGCACTTCTGCGCTTAATATGCTAAACACCAAATATTTAATTTACAACGCTGATGCTCCTCCATTAGCGAACCCATATGCACTTGGAAATGCATGGTTTGTTGAAAAACCTGTTATTGTTGAGAATGCAAATAAGGAAATTTCTTTAATAAATACTCTGGATCCTGCAAAAGAAGCAACTGTCGATAAAATTTTTCAGAATCAGATCGCAAAATCAGCTTATCCCGTTCTGGAAAATGAAAAGATTGACCTCATATCATACCAGCCTGATGAGTTGGTATATAAATCCTCAGCGAAGGAAGAGAAACTGGCTGTTTTTTCGGAAATATATTATCCTGCAGGATGGAAGAGCTATATTGACGGAAAGGAGAGTAAATATTTCCGTACAAATTATGTACTCAGAGGTATGATTGTTCCTGCCGGAGATCATGAAATTAAATTTACTTTCAAGCCTGCTTCCTATATAATCGGAAACAAAATTTCATTAGTAAGTTCACTGTTGCTTATTCTCTTAACAGCTGGCTATTTTCTGTATAAATTTAAGATGAAACCAAAGACTGTATAATATGGTGCATCACAATGTATGCCCCCTGTGTTCATCAGAAAAAATAGATCTGCATTTCAGATGCACCGATTATTTTGTCAGTAAAGAAGCATTTGATATCTATATATGTTCATCCTGTGGTTTTGAATTTACACAGGATTGTCCTGAGGAAACTGAAATAGGCCGTTATTACGAATCAGAAGATTATATTTCGCACAGCAATACTTCCAAAGGTATTGCCAATAAGATTTATCGTCTGGTCAGAAACATTATGTTGATCAGAAAGAAAGAACTTATTAAAAACCTTACAGGCAGAAAGACAGGCTTCCTACTCGATATAGGCAGCGGCACAGGTCATTTTGCCAATACAATGAAATTAGCAGGATGGAGTGTGAAAGGAATAGAAATAAATGAGAAAGCCCGTGAATTCTCAATATCGCAGTTTGGATTGGGAATAATTGGTCCGGAGAAAATATCCACACTGAAAGATCATAGTTTTGACTGTATAACACTCTGGCACGTTCTGGAACATTTTCACAACCCGCTTAAATATGCGTCTGAGATCCTTCGTCTTTTAAAGCCAAACGGGGTTTGCTTAGTAGCTTTGCCCAACAGTAGTTCTTTTGATGCAAAACATTATGGCCCTTTCTGGGCCGCCTATGATGTCCCCAGACATTTATGGCACTACGACCCATCCACCTTCAAAATCTTCGCGGAAAAGGCAGGATTTACATTAGAAAAGCTCAGAAATCTTCCTCTGGATGTATTTTATATTTCGATAATGAGTGAAAAGTACAAGGGTTCCGGACTACCCTTTTTGAAAGGAATTATTTCTGCTTTTCCATTTGCTTTTCTTTCACTTTTCAATATAAAAAAGAGCAGCTCGGTAATCTATATTCTGAGAAAATCCACTGATGCTTGAAAATCAATGAGGGTATGTTCATGATTCCCGATACCATATTATTATATAGTCAATTCAGCAATATTAAGCATAATCTGTTTAAATAACGAGTTTCATTATTAGTAAAATGAGAATCGGCTAAAAGTATACCTTATATAATAGGTGTGAAGTAATTCTAAACGGATTGGAATCTTCACTATTTCCCTAAAAAGCTAATGGTAGTGTCATTCTGAGTTTCCATACATTTTTGTACGCCATGGATAATTGCATCTAATTATGGTATATAATTCAGCCAAAAGAGTGGGGATCCTTCACTTATCCTTTCCAAATCCTTAGATTTTGGATAATTATCGGGAAGGATAAGTTCTGGATGACACCATTTTGGGGGCGAGTTATGAGGAAGGAAGAAACGGCGGTTTGCCCCAATGAAATTCAATGTCCAAATTTTAAAAAGCAAACCGCCGTTTCTTCCTTCCTCCCTATGAACCAAAACAATATGTCATCCCGAACGAATCAACCTAGCATGTATGCCAAAATGGGAGTTTAAGGTTGATGAGTGAGGGATCTCCTTATAAACTATAATGAGTATCGGTATTCGTACATAAAAGTTCATTTATTTAAGCAATACCCTGAGAGATTACCTTCCCGACATAGTCGGCTACGTCCGACGAAGTCGGTTAGCTTGTTCCGCGATGGCGGAACTCGGTTCCTCATTTCGCTCCCCATATTCTTTTTTAATTAATTGATTTACAGTCGCTACATTCGGAATGACACTTTCTGGTCGGGACATGGGGAGGAAGAAGCGGCGATTCGACTTGGTAGTACAAAATATTGACATATCCAGAACGAATCGCCGCTTCTTCCTCCCTCCCTCCCAAAAAAAACTGTGTCATCCCGAACGAATCCATCAAGGCTAAAGTTTGCAAATATTTGGTTTCTAGGTGGATGAGTGAGGGATCTGTGTCTCCCTCACTTCCTCAATATATATCTGACTTTATTATTGATTCCCGACACTCATATTTTTTAATACTAATACCTGTCAAGCCACCGGTATCTTCTGGAATTGTCCCCAAACTTAAGTGCAATTGTAATTTCGTGGGTCCCGTAAGTGATTCTTTGAATTTCCTGCATGGAGAAATCAATTGCGTAACCAATAAAAATATTCTGGTATTTTACTCCAATGTTTGTTATAACTGCTCCGCTTGTACGATAGGCCAGACCGGCCCAAAAATCAGTATTATAAATGTATGTAACCCCTATATCAGCCTGTGGTTTAAATTGCTGCGACATCAGCAACAAAAAGGACGGCTGAAAAATTACATTCCTGCCACTACTGAAATCGTATGATCCGAAAAGGTAATACTGCCTGCTCATTTTGAAATTTCTATAAGCTATATTCCCGATTTTAGCAGCACTCTGCAATAACTGATCGGCAGAAAACCCAAGGCTGTACTTCGCATTAAGCAGATAAGCCCCAAAAGTAAAATCAGGGACAAATATCCCACGCCTTAGATTATTGTTCAGCCATGGTTCATTCGGGTCCTCAAAGTTTATGGCTTTCTCATTGATCTTATAATAATAACCGGTAGCAGAAAGTCCAAGAGAGAGTTGGGTACTGTTCTGTAACCACATGTGATATGCGTACGAGAGTTGAAATCCTGTCCTTTGAATTAACCCGTTAACATCACTGAATATATAACCTCCCAGTCCTACCTTACCATCTGATTTCGGTCTAAAAACATCCTTTTTTACTTTTGTTTCCCTCAGAAGAAAACTCTTTTTCAGTATTCGCGCCTGATAGCTGAACGAAAAGGTTCTTGGAGCGCCGTAATAACCAACCCACTGTTCCCTGGCTGTCAGGCTGACACTTGTATATCCGTCGCTTCCTGCTACTGCCGGATTTATCAGAAATTTATTATAGAGATACTGGCTATATAATGGCAACTGCTGTCCGAAAGCGTAATTCCCAATCAGAAATACAAATAATATGAAAGCTGTTTTTCTCACAAGCTCTAAAAATATTAAATATTATCGTACAATAGTCACATTGCCAACAAGCGGTTTGGTCCCATTATGCAAATCAATAATATAATGGTAAGAATCTATCGGAAGATTTGCTCCATTGCTCTTTCCATCCCATGGTTTCGGATATCCTTTTTCAGATTTCCATATAGATTCACCCCATCTGTTGAATATCTTCACTTCCATCAAAGGATATAATTCAATCTCATCAATATTCAATACATCATTTATCAGGTCTCCGTTAGGTGATATTGCATTTGGAATAACTAAACAGGTTTGATTTAACGGGTCAACAATAACTGAATCTTTTATTGAACACCCGTTCATGTCATTTACTGTAACTTTATAAAATCCCTTTGGAATATTTGAAAGAGTCTTACCCGTTGAATTATCGGACCATTTATAATAATAGTCAGTTCCAATGACACCACCGGTTAACTTCAATCTGATCTCTCCATTAGGTTTATCAGGACAGAAAGGCAGGGAAATGTCGAACTTCAATTTTATAGAATCAGGTTCTATCAGAGTTATTGTTGAAGCTGCATGACAGTTATTGGCATCTGTTATTACAACGCCGTAGTTCCCTGCAGGAAGATTTATACGTGAATTACCAAAAATACCATCGGCCCAGAGGTAATTAACACTCTTAACCTCATTCACCGTTGAAAGTGTTATAGATCCGGTGATGTCACCTGCACAATTAATATTATACCCTCCGCCTGTACTGGCTGACAGAGTGGGTAAGATACCAAGTTTCCCCGGTTCTGTCATGTTAATAATTTCTGTTGCAGTACAGAAATTGTTGTCAATAATTTTCAATGTATATATCCCGGCTTTCAGATTAGAAATATCCTGGGTCGTTCCTGTGAATCCGTTTGTACTTGTCCATGTATATGCATATGGCGCCAATCCGCTTAATGGTGTGACATTAATGAATCCGTCGGACTGTCCGAAACAACTTATGTTTTCCCCATTGAAATCCGACAGAACTCTTGAATAATTAAGTACAGGAGGCAGATTTATTCTTACTGAATCTTTTGCTGAACAAGTACCGTTATACGTTACTGTTACCCGGTATAATCCCTGGTTGAGGCCGTTAATATCTTTAGTAAACGCACCATTAGACCATGCATAGGTGTATGGTAGAACGCCTCCGGCTACAGTAAGATTAATAGAACCATTATTAAATCCCGGTGACTGGCATGTAATATCAGCTGAAGAAATCTGTGTGACAAATGGCTGGGGTTGAGTAAGAGTAAAGTCTTTTATTGCTGGACAGCCATTTGAGTCGGTTACTTTCAGATGATAAGTTCCCGCGGTAAGCCCTGATTGATTTTGCTGTCCGTTCACAATTCCTGATCCATCAGATGTTGTCCAATCGTATTGATATGCTCCGATTCCACCTCCAGTAACAGTGACATTGATCCACCCTGTTGTACCTTTATTACAATTTATTTCATATGCTCCGTCATTTGATTTGGAGGTAGTATCGGTAATAGCAAGAGCAGTCGGTTCAGTAAGAGTGAATTGTGGCAATGTAGAACCCGGAAGTATCTTAAGTAAACAATTATTATTATCAGTTACAGTGGCTACATAAGTTCCCGCTTTCAGATTAAAGATATCTTTCGTATTTGGTAAATTGGGAGAAGGTCCGGTCCATAACGCATTGTAAACACCAGTACCCCCGGAGATAGTAAGTTTAATAGACCCGTCATTTCCCCCATTGCACGAAATATTCTTATTACCATCGGCATTTGTGGATAACACGCTACCAACCAGTTGCATTCCATTAGGTTCGGTAAGGGTTACACTTGCAACTTGTGGGCATCCTAATAAGTCAGTTATTAAAACATTATATGTACCGGCAGGAACGCTGTCGAGTAAGTTTGTTGTTGTGCTTACAGTAAGTGGTATTCCATTTGCAGCGGACCACAGATATGAATATGAACCATTGCCACCAGTTGGTCTCGCTACTACCCAGCCATTGCTGTATCCCCGGCACGATACATTAAACCCGCTGTAATCACTCTTATCAGTTTGAAGGAATGGAACAGTAATCGGGGCAGGCTCCTTCAAATCCATGGTTTTTGTAACAATACATCCATTAACATCTACAATAACCAACGAGTAAGAACCCGCTTTTAATCCTGTAAATTTCCTATAAGTAGTCGGATCTGTCGGGTCAAAGTTTTTCGTAAATAATCCGCCAGTGAAAATAGGCTCACTAGTATTGCGCCATACCGAATACAAATATGGTTGAGTAATCCCGGCTGAAACAAACACGCTCATCTCTCCATCGCTCCCTCCCGGACAGGAAACATGAGTATTCGGAAGTACAAGTGTAGCGGAAATCTGTGGTCTTGCGGTTAATGCTGCAACAAAAAGAGCTGAATCATTGCGGCAACCCAGATTGTCAATTACCCTGACAGAATACTTTCCAACATTAAGATTTGTAATGTCAGCAGAATCATTAATATATCCAACCGGACCGGTCCAGCTGATATGATATGTGGCAGCTCCTTTTGAAAGAATAACTCTTAAGGCCGCAAGCGATGCACTACCTTCAGTTGTGGTACAAGTCAGCGGTTTAGTAATTAGAATTCCGGTTCCGTTTGTTCCCGGATAATTAAAGTTCATAGTTTTTGAATGAACTTTTATTTCGAATGGCAATTCATCTCCTGCAGGGCAACCTAAGGCAGGTACAGTTATAGGAGTAACATTGTAGAATACCGACTGAAGCGAATCACTTTGATTGGTATATGTAATAGGTAATGCCGTTCCGTAAGCAACATTTGTCCCTGAAAGCCAGTTACCGGGAAGAATAGCCGGAGGAGCTGTAGCTGTAACATTATAGTTAAATTTAATGGCATTTTGCTGAGTCATAACGGAAGGAGAAATCAGATTTATGCTTGTTGTTCCTCCATAACATATCAAAGAGGTAACGGGTATCACACGTGGTTTAGGGTTAACTGTAACTGTTGCAGTAACCGGTATCCCGACACAATTAGAAATAACAGGATTCCCTGCATAACTTGTAAAATCTGGTCCGACCGGAGTTATTGTGAAAGTAATTGTAACCGGAAAATCGAGAATGTTTTTAAATGATCCTGATAATATGTCTCCGATATTAAGAGCTATCCCGTTTAATGGAACAGATGTTATAATACCTGCGGGGTTGGTACGGATCCAGATATATGTCGTTCCGGGAACACCATAGCTTTCTCCCAGAATAATATTTTTAAACGGAACTTCAGAGCACTCATCATTTTGTGCAGGATAGGAAACTGTTGCTACAGGAATCTTGTTTACAATCAATGTAGCCGAATTACTTGTTGTTGAATTACGATCCTTATCTCTCACAATGCAATAGTATGTTCCTGCATCAGATAAGACAGCATTAATAATTGTAATTGAATTCGTCCGGTTACCACTATAGTGAGAACTATTTGTGATGGCAACACCATTGTGATACCATACATATGTAAGCATTCCTGCACCTGTGGCAGTAATAGAAAAGACAGGGTTTGTTTTTTCACAGGCAATAAGGCTTACAGGATGAGATAAAATCAAAGGACGTACCCGCGCAAGGGCAAATTGCGTTCCGGATGGATCTATATTCCCAGTCAGATTATTTCTGTAAACAACCTTGTTTATTGTATCTGCAGCAGCATGCGTACCCTCAACTGTCCAGGGTCCGCTGTTTGTCCGTTTTATAACTCTTGTAATATCGAAAATAGTATCAGCGAATCCGGTTCCGTTCAGGTTAATACTATAATCCCCGGTTGAAAATCCATTTGCTTTTAAATCCCAGAAACCATCGGGGTATTCTCTGAAAATTTCCACGGGAGGATCGGCAAAAGGAAGACCTGAATTTCCGGGAGGAGGAGAAGTTACAAACTCTGAAAGAATTGTTCCAGCGGAGGAAACACTATTTGTCCTGATGTTTGCAGGATTATAGTGAGCCATTGAACCTAATGGAAATAAGTAAGTTCCAGGGACGCTGTTTAATCCTCTCTCAAATTTTCCTATAATTCTGCTTCCGGAAATGGATGTATAATTTAATGCTGAAGGAATATTGTTGGATAGATACAATTTATAGGCGGTGGCATTCACATAACCAAGATACATGGAAAGAGTACCCATTATTGTTACATCATTTGGCAGGCCTATTGTCTTTAATAATTGGGCTCCTGAGTTTTCAATTGAAAGGTTGTAAAATGTTTCTCCGCCGGTACGAATAATTGACTGGTTATCAGCGCCATTAAAAATCACTGTACTTGCATTTAAATAAGTATCTATATAAAAAGTACCTGAATTAGTCCAGTTCCTTCCTATTCTGAATGTTCCATTTCCAAGTGTTGAGGAACTATTGGTATAATCACCTGACAGGTTTATTGTACCACCGTTTGAGATAGTTCCACCGGAATTATTAAGAGCATCTTTTGAGGTTACTGCTGCGCCGGAAGTGACTGATACGGCAGCACCGTTATTTGAAATGACCTGAGCAAATAATGCCTCCTGCTGAAAGAACAGCATAGCAAAGCACATAAAGAGTACGTTCTTAATCAAAGAGTTTATCTTTCTGTTGCCATTAGGCATTTTATGTTCTGATCTGCCAGTCATCTATCTTTTCTCAAATTCTCTCAATCTATAATTGTTCAGGGTTCCAGCTTTCGGGTTTGGGTTAGTTGTTAAAACTGTTACACCTGGCAACTTTTATCTTTTTACTTTTGTCCCCGCCGAAGCGGGATTTCGAAACTTCGTTTCTCAACTTTTGTCTTTTCTTCCTACTACTTACTTCTTACTATCTACTTCTTCACCTCCATCAACGTAATATCAAACACCAATGCCGTATTAGAAGGTATCACGTTCGGCAGTCCAGCCGGGCCATAAGCCAGTGCTGACGGAACGAAAATTCTCCAGACCGAACCTTCCGGCATCAGTTGTATTGTTTCATTTAAACCGGGAATAAGAGTTCCGGTTAAAGTTGTAATGGTTTTCTTTTTCTGAAATGTATCTTCAAAAACTTTCCCATCGGGGAAAATACCTATGGCGTTAATTTCGATACTGTCTTTAGCAGTCGGACGAACACCGGTACCTGCCTTGATTACGATATAATGCACCCCATCAGGTAATGCGCCAACTCCCGGTTTCCCTTTCAAAGCGGCAAACAATTGGTCTTCCATCTGCCGGTTCCGTTCATTCTGTGTAGAAAGCTGATAGGCGGCGATCCTTTTTACGATGGTGGTATCGTTTATTGAAAGCGGTTTATTCTGCAAAACATCGTTGAGCCCTTTTTGGAATAAGGCAGGATTATTTACGGTAAATCCGTTTTTAACAATCCACTGTCCGATAAAAGCCCCCAGGGTGTACTGCAGTGTATCGGCCGAAGAACCTAATTTTACAACTGTCTGAGGCGCATTCGCTGTTTTTGCAAGCTGTTGCTGGGCAGAGATGCTGATTGTAAACAGCAGGGCTGCAATTGCGAATAAGATGGGTTTTGTGTGTTTCATATTACTATTAATTTATTTTGTTTTTACTTTATCCTTGTTTTCCCGATGGTTAATTCCAAATTAAAGTTGCTTTATCGATTCTAATTTTCCCTGATCCTAAAGAATTATCTTTTCCTAACAAAAAATCGTCTGCAATTTTTTGAAGTTGCTGCTCAAAAATTGCTATGTCAACAGGTTTAATCAGCCAATCTACGGAAGAAAAGCTACTTACAGGGAAAGCAAATAGCCTCTGTTCAATATCAATCTCATTTAGAAGCGCTTTCTCCTTAGAATGATTAAATATCTCCTTCCAGTTAAATGAAAAATGTGCTGCAATCGTCACAATATCAAAGACATTTTTTGGCTCATCTCTTCCCACAACCGCTGTTAATTTATTCGCCAGTATGTTTGTAACAGTATCGATATTTCCCTGATTACTTTTAAGAGGAACACCGGCTCTGTATGCTACGTCATTAACAAATTCCACTTTCATAAGAATTTCGTTATCCTCAATAAAAAATCTTGCAAATTCATCTGTTACAATAGTTTTACTGATATCTGTCTTATACTCTTTTTGTATTTCATTTTTAATAAACAAAATATGTTTTTGAAAGTCGATATTTGCATTTACAAAAAAATCCAAATCATCGCTATACCGGTGTTTAAGGTAAAAACGACCCAATGCGGTACCCCCGGAAAGGTAAAACGGGAGACCGAATGCAGCCCACTGTTTCAAAAACCTATTCTGAAACAGGTACAAGAGTTTGTAGTCTTTTTTGTACAAATTCATATTTGGTTCTTAATGATTTAAATCTTAATCTCTTAATAACATCCTGAGTAAGTAATTGTCTAAGTTCACCCGGAGAAAATAGTTGAACAATTGTAAACCAGGAGAAACTTTCCAATAATTTGATAAAAATTGCCTGTTTATCATAATGGCCAGCCATATCTCTTCTTCCTTTCAACACTTCATCAACTTCTACTTCGGAGATGTCATAATCCCACATTATTTGCCTGAATAATTTATGTCGCTCTGCATTATTCATCTCTTATCTCATTTTGTTTTCCCTGTTGGTTTTTACTTTTCTCTACCTTCTACCTACTTCTTACTACTTACTTTCTTTTTGCCCTTCGCCCTGTGCTCTGAGCCCTTTGCTTCTTTACTTTTATTTTGCACCGTTGTTTCCCGTTTCGTATTGCTATAACTTTTTCACATACTCTTTGCACAGTTTATCAATCTTTGCTTTAACAATATTCCATGTAAGTTTTTTATTTGAAATTAAAACCGGCCAGTCTGATAAATCAACCTCATCAAAATAATTTAAGCTTTTTAAGGCATGAAATGTATTTCGGTCTTTGTATTTTGTCTGATAAAACATAAGCATCTGATCAACTGTATAATGCTCAAGTAAAAAATAGAGATCAACAAAATCTTTCGATCTGGTACCGTTCCCGGCAATTGCATTTACTTTCATGGCTGCTATATCAGCAAGTGAGTAAATGCGGATTTGATCTGTCTCAACAACAGGCACAATTAAGTTATATGAATGTGCAATAAAATCAACTTTAATTCCCTTAATACTTCCTTTTAATGTACTTGAGGCACTAAAATCGAGGGCAAACTGATAATTTTTTTCCAGATACTCCAGATAGACATCGCTATCGAAGGGGGTTAATGAGAACAGATCGAGATCAACAGATAGTCTGTGACCTAACTGTAATGCAAGACCTGTTCCTCCTGCCAGGTGAAATTGGGCAAACATACTATCGGCCTGTAAGACCTTTAGAAGCTGCAATGTACTGGGTTCGATAGCTTCTTTCTGTAACATAAAAATTCTTGTTTTGGAAGATTTAAATATTCTGCAATAAAATTAAGTGTCCGGTCATCCAAATTTCCCATTTTGAGTACAGTTTGGCTCAATTCCGTAATAGTATAAAAGTGAATCAGTTGTTTAAACTCCTCCAGATTCCCGCGGGTAAGTACCCTTTCCATGATAAGTGATTTTGAATTATGCGTATTAAGCTCTGACAGGTTGACGTCCCAGAAGAGCGTTTCCCGCAGAATCATTTTTTTATTATCACCTACTAATTCAACCATCCCATTTTGCATTTGTCTTATTTTTCTACCTACTATCTACTTCTTACTACCTACTTTTTATCTTATATGGCTCGCTCTCTTCGTACAAAGTATCGGGGCAAAGGTCGAGTCCGTTTTGCCACTGTATAGTACCAAGAGTACAAACAACTGATGAAAACATAGCATCATTTTTAAGTTCTGCAAAGCGACCTGTGTTAAGATAAGGCTTCACATCGAACACTCTTTTTTCACCATTGGTAAAAGTGAGTTTCAATTTGAAATCTATTTCCGTTCTTACTTCGGTTACACGTGGGTTCATGTCATCTTATTTATATGAATCTTTCAGGCATAAACCAGTTTCCCTTTTGGTTTGGGAATTGACCGCTTCAAAATTTTGGCAGTCTCAATCCATTCGCCAATTACCACCTCAATATTCTTAACGGCTTCTGCATAGCTTGATCCATTAGCTTTGCTGCCTGCTAACTCCGGAGCTTCTGCAATAAATGCATTATCATCTGCGCTCCAGTAGATAATTATTTCATACTTGTGTTTCATAACTCTGATAATTTATATTTTACAATTATTTCAGTTTCTTTTTTTCTTTCGCTGGCGGTAAAAAGTTTTCTCCTGTTATCACGCTTTTCCCCGTTTTGTTCTCCAGCGCTAACCTTGCATTCTTAGCAATTGCGCCACCCTTTTTGCCTGCCTTAGCATTTTCTGCTAAGCCTTTTGCTTCATCTGTTTCTGCAATCTGCCTGGTTGAAAGTTCTGCTAACGCCGTAAAAATCAACTCGGCTTCCGACATGTGATCTCTCAGGTTTTGTGTTTTTAATCCTTTTAAGTCTTTATGTTTTTTAACTGTAAGTCCTGTCCATTCCTGATGTATAATGTTTGTGAGCAAAGCAAACTCGTCCTTTTCTTTTACCCCGGCTTCTTTCCAGTAATCGGTAAGTTTATTGCGGGTTTCCTGACCTGTCATCTGTTGTTGAATCCACTTTTCGCTTCGCCCCAGTTTTTGCCAGTTTTCTCTTGCCCTTTCAATGCCTTGCCCCGGGTCAGCCATTTCCTGCATACGTTCATATCCAACTTTGGCCAACCACTGTTTAAATGGTTCAGCTTTGGGTGATGGGATTGATTGGATGATGCGAAGCAGATTCTGAACATTTGATACATCCGTTTGTCGCATTTTGCCATCGGTTGCCTTAAGTTTCAACTGTCGACAAATTGTCGACAGTTCGAGTCCATCATCAGTACTTATTCTGATTTTCATTTTAAACCAGTAGTCTCGGGGATTGGTACTATCGGTTAAAATTTCCACAACATCAACCACCGAAAAATACCACTGTTCTTCAACCTCATCCCAATGGCTGCGAACTTTTTTATCTTCGAATAGTTTAATGGCACTCATTATTGATGTGTTTAAAGTTTTTTGTTTTGCTAGTTTTTCTACCTACTACCTACTTCTTACTTAATTTTTTCTTGTGACTTTTGTCTTTTATCTTGTACCGTTATGTCGTTATGTCGTTGCGATTCGTTTTCTAATACCTTGTTTGGCATATAGTATTTTACCTTTGGTTGTTAATTCTTCATAAAATTTGTCGCCAATATTTATCCTATAATTGATATGGTCCTCATTATCTACAAGAAGATCAATTTCAATTTGATTTTCATATCGGATACTGAAAAGGCTTCTTCTTATCTCAATACGGGTTTCCCGAATATCCTGCAAGTCAATATTCTTAACCACAAACAAATCAACATCACTCTCTTCGCCTGGTGTGCCATAAGCATAACTCCCAAAGAGTATTATCTTCTCCGGATCAAACTGCTTAATCCGGTCAACTAACTGTTGTATAATCGATTCCGTTACCATTTTCCTTGTTTCGCGTTTAGTGTTTTTCGTTTTTCGTGTCTCCGTTTTTGTTTTGCTACTTACTACCTACTACTTACTTTTTTCTTGCCCTGTGCTCCGTGTCTATTGAGGAATCTAATTGCTAACAGCTTTTATTATCGCAAAGTTTATAACTAAAATTTCAGAACGATTTCCTCCTGTTGCGTTAAAAATCGTAATTTCAAATGAACCACTATTGACAGCAGTAACGGTAACAACATAGCCCCTTATTGATCCGCCTGAAAAAGCGACAACTGGAACATCAGTGGTTGAAACTGTACTGTTATTAACAGTAAATGAAACGGTTGCCCAATTATTTAAATTTTGAATATCCGTTGTTATAACGCCACAAATTTTATTTATCGTTACAGGATTAGCTTTACTTCCTGCAGGTTGAGTAACTGCTAAGCCAGCGCCTGATGAATATCCAATACCCGCTGTACCAGAGGAAGTTAAAGACCCTGTTACTGCCAATGAAGTACCTATAGCTGCTCCAATATTTGGTGTAGTAAAAATCGGGCTTTCGAGGAAAGCAAAGGTTCTTCTTCCTGCTCCTGAAGTAATCGTTCCATAGTACTTATCAGTTAAAAACTCTACTGCTCCGGGTTCTGCTGCTGTTAGTAAAGGACCAGATGTGAATTTTAGCGGGGCTGAGTTTGCAGCTATTGTTCCTGCAGCTAAATGGAGTAGTGCGGTTGGACTTGTTTGTCCAATTCCAACATTTCCAAGAAAATAACTATTTGCTGAATTAAATGCAGTCCCGAAACGAGCAATTTCCCCAAGATTGTTATAAAACTGGGTACCATGATAAGCACGGAAAATTGCCTGACCACCATATGAATTTTCTATTCGGTTACTTGCATCACCTCCATATTGAAAGTAGACAGTATGTCCAGCTGCTAATCCGTTAATTCCCCAAATTCTTCCATTAACAGATGAGACTAAGAAATTGCTATTAACATTTACATTACCAGTTCCTGCATTGATATTTACAGCAGTAGCTCCGGTTGTATTACCAATGTTAATTGTTTTGGTAAAAGCATCTGCCCCTAAATTAATTGTTCCAGTCCCGGATTGGATATTAATACCTGAATTATCTGTAGTGCCTAAAACAGCAGTTCCGGCAGTAGCATTTCCACCAACAAACCAGTTAGCCCCTGCATTAGCCAATGCTATAGTACCAGATGCATCAGGGAAAGTAATAGTTCTGGCTGCTGTTGGATCTGTAATTGAAAAAGTTGTTCTATTAGCATTGACTGTTGCCCCGTCAAACACCAAAGGATTTGCCCCTGAAATAGTACCTGCCAGGGAAATTGTATTTAATCCGTTACCTATTGCAATGGTTCCTGTATTAGTACCAGTTCCTATATTTACACTATTTGCAGCAGCATCATTGTTTAAATTTATTGTTCCTCCTGTAGCTGTTATCCCTGCATTAAAAGTACCCAAGTTGCTCCATGTCTTTAGGCCAGCAATGGTCTGGGCTGTGGTAAGATCAACAAAATTCTGTGTTGATGAACCTGTTCCTCCATTGACAACAGCTACTGTTCCAGTAACATTTGCTGCAGTTCCTGTTGTATTTTGGTTTAATGTTGGGATATCGGCAGCAACGATTGCCCGGAAAGATGGAACACCAGCAGCTCCATTGGGTGCCGCAAGTACAAAATTTGCTGATTGAGAACCATAAGTACTAATCTTTCCGCTTAATCCATTATCCACATATGCAGTTGTTGACAACTTTGTTGAGTTATCATTTGCAGTTTGTGTGGTCGCAGCTGTCCCGTTTGGTAACACCGGGGTACCTGAAAGATTTGCTGCAGTTCCGGTTGTGTTTTGATTAAGCGTTGGAAAATCTCCGGCAACAGCAATAGTTAATGCACCTGTCGCTGTGGTTGATTTTAATATCCCTGTCGTTAACGCTGATGTACCTGCTGAATAGTCAGTACCTGCTGCTGCAGTACTCAGTACGCCCGTTGCAGTTGTATTTTTTAGAAGGCCTGTACTCAAAGCTCCTAAAAATTGTGCCCCGGTCAGACCTGCATCAACTGTGCCCTGAACAATAAATTTATTAGTAAAATTAACATTGGCAGATCCATCAACGCTATTCCCAGCAAGGGTTCTTGCTGTTGTCCATTTCGCAGCACTTCCGGTAGTATTCTGGTTAAAGGTGGGGAGAGATGATGTCCAGTTAGTTCCATCTGAAACCAATAAGTTTCCACTTGCTCCGGGCACTGCATATGTTTCTGTAGAGGCAACCCAATTTGTACCATCAGAAACAATCATTTTTCTGGACGTTGCACTGGCATTAGGGAAAGTTGGTGTTGACCAGGTAGGTGTTGCATTTGATCCTGACAATAGTACTTTGTTTGCTATAGCAGTTGCTGCTAAGACCCCTGTAGTATTTGCTGCTGTCTGATAAGGAATGGCTCCAACTGTACCTCCCGCAATATTTGCTGTCCCAGTACTGTTCTGATTAAGATTTGGGAAATCTCCAGCCACTGCAATAGTTAAAGCACCTGTTGCTGTTGTTGATTTTAATATGCCCGTTATTAATGCGGAAGTTCCGGCCGAATAATCCGTTCCTGTGGTTGCTGCTGATATTGCCGTCCCATTACCTTTTAGCATACCTGTAACTGTTGTTGATAATGTTATTGCAGGTGTAGTTCCGGCATTAGCTACTGTTCCAGCTAGTCCGTTAGCTGAAACGACGGATACTGTTGTTACTGTTCCGGTTGTTGGGGTTGACCATGTAGGAGCAAGAGTCGTCCCTCCTGAAGTCAATACCTGACCCGCACTTCCATTGGCCAACATAATTGTAGTGTTTGCTGCTGACTGATATGGGATTGACCCTCCCAATCCTCCGGCAAGATTATTGGCTGTTGTAGCGGTTGATGCGTTGCCTGTTGTATTTTGATTAAGTGTTGGTATATCGCCAGCCAGAATACCGGACATGATCACATTGGTCCCATTTCCTCTGAGATACTGACCTGTTGTTACTCCGCCTGCCAAGGCATTAATCGCAGATTGTTGTGTAATTTGTCCAGTACCTCCATTGGCTATTGCCACTGTTCCTGTTACATTAGATGCTGTTCCTGTTACTGATCCTGCTATTGGATTCGTTACTGTAAGGTTAGCCAGAGTTCCTACGCTTGTTAAACTGCTTGCGACTACTGTCGGATTCAGAGTCGTCCCGGTTAATGTCCCTGCTGCTGCTGTTACCGTTATTGGTGCTGAACCATCAAAGTTTACTCCATTGATTGTATTTCCAGGTGTTAACTTTGTTGCTGTGGCTGCATTGCCTGTAATATTTGTCTGGTCACCAGTGTTGGTCCCGGAAAGGTTAGATGCTGAGATTGCTCCGGTAAATGTTTTGGCTCCTCCAATTGTTTGTACTGTTGTAAGATCAACAAAATTCTGCGTTGCTGAACCTGTACCTCCATTGGCTATAGCAACTATTCCTGTCACATTCGCTGCAGTTCCTGTTACTGATCCTGCTATTGGATTCGTTACTGTAAGGTTGGCTAAGGTTCCTATACTCGTTAAACTGCTTGCGACTACTGTCGGATTTAATGTTGTTCCGGTTAATGTCCCTGCTGCTGCTGTTACCGTTATTGGTGCTGAACCATCAAAGTTTACTCCATTGATTGTATTCCCCGGTGTTAACTTTGTTGCTGTGGCTGCATTGCCTGTAATATTTGTCTGGTCACCAGTGTTGGTCCCGGAAAGGTTAGATGCTGAGATTGCTCCGGTAAATGTTTTAGCTCCTCCAATTGTCTGGACAGTGGTAAGATCAACAAAATTCTGCGTTGCTGAACCTGTACCCCCATTGGCTATAGCAACTATTCCTGTTACATTTGCTGCAGTTCCTGTTACTGATCCTGCTATTGGATTCGTTACTGTAAGGTTAGCCAGAGTTCCTACGCTTGTTAAACTGCTTGCGACTACTGTCGGATTTAATGTTGTTCCGGTTAATGTTCCTGCTGCTGCTGTTACCGTTATATTTGAAGTCCCGTCAAATGACACTCCGTTGATTGTCCTTGCCGTCTGTAGTGCTGTCGCTGTAGCCGCATTGCCTGTTGTGCTTTGATTAAGTATTGGAAAGTCGCCTGCTGCTGCAATTGATAATGCACCTGTTCCTGTTGTTGATTTTAATATACCCGTTATTAATGCGGAAGTTCCGGCCGAATAATCCGTTCCTGTGGTTGCTGCTGATATTGCCGTCCCATTACCTTTTAGCATACCTGTAACTGTTGTTGATAATGTTATTGCAGGTGTAGTTCCGGCATTAGCTACTGTTCCAGCTAGTCCGTTAGCTGAAACGACGGATACTGTTGTTACTGTTCCGGTTGTTGGGGTTGACCATGTAGGAGCAAGAGTCGTCCCTCCTGAAGTCAATACCTGACCCGCACTTCCATTGGCCAACATAATTGTAGTGTTTGCTGCTGACTGATATGGGATTGACCCTCCCAATCCTCCGGCAAGATTATTGGCTGTTGTAGCGGTTGATGCGTTGCCTGTTGTATTTTGATTAAGTGTTGGTATATCGCCAGCCAGAATACCGGACATGATCACATTGGTCCCATTTCCTCTGAGATACTGACCTGTTGTTACTCCGCCTGCCAAGGCATTAATCGCAGATTGTTGTGTAATTTGTCCAGTACCTCCATTGGCTATTGCCACTGTTCCTGTTACATTAGATGCTGTTCCTGTTACTGATCCTGCTATTGGATTCGTTACTGTAAGGTTAGCCAGAGTTCCTACGCTTGTTAAACTGCTTGCGACTACTGTCGGATTCAGAGTCGTCCCGGTTAATGTCCCTGCTGCTGCTGTTACCGTTATTGGTGCTGAACCATCAAAGTTTACTCCATTGATTGTATTTCCAGGTGTTAACTTTGTTGCTGTGGCTGCATTGCCTGTAATATTTGTCTGGTCACCAGTGTTGGTCCCGGAAAGGTTAGATGCTGAGATTGCTCCGGTAAATGTTTTGGCTCCTCCAATTGTTTGTACTGTTGTAAGATCAACAAAATTCTGCGTTGCTGAACCTGTACCTCCATTGGCTATAGCAACTATTCCTGTCACATTCGCTGCAGTTCCTGTTACTGATCCTGCTATTGGATTCGTTACTGTAAGGTTGGCTAAGGTTCCTATACTCGTTAAACTGCTTGCGACTACTGTCGGATTTAATGTTGTTCCGGTTAATGTCCCAGCATCAGCCGTTACCGTGATATTTGATGTGCCGTCAAAAGATGTTCCGTTGATTGTCCTTGCCGTCTGTAGCGCTGTTGCTGTAGCTGCATTGCCTGTTGTTGAACCAGAAGAACCTGATACATTTCCCGTTAAATCAGCACTAATTGTTCCTGCACTGAAATTATTCGAGGCATCTCTTGCTACTATTGCACTTCCTATGTTAGAACTCGTGGCAGTTGTTGCTGAGTTTGCTACTTTACCTGAAGTGGCTATCGTAGCCAGTTTTGTATCTACTATTCCTGCAGCTGCATCTATATCGCCATTAAAAATCGGTCCCCAGGATGGATTCCCTGCAGCACTCCCATGCAAAACACTATTAATTGTCCCCTGATTGGCAAATAATGAGGAAGCCAGTACCGGAGAAAAATATGTCGGGGCTGCTGCAGAACCTGTGTTATTACCTAGTATAGTATATGCACTTGCATTGGAAAGTGTAAATGATAAAGCAGGTGTTGTTGAGGGATTAAGAACAGAAGTTGTAAACAGTGGAGATAAATTACCTGATGAAAAGGTGGTTACCGTCCCACCTAATCCGGAAGCAGTAAGAGTTGTGCCTGTCATACTTAATCCGCTTCCCAGTGTTATTTCCTGAACCGGCAGGGTAGTACTTGAACTTCCCAATAGTCTGCTGGTAGCGCTCAAATTCTGCATTTTTGCATATGTAACCGAATTTGGAGATATAGTTGTTGCAAGAGCTCCGGCTACTGTTGTAACATCGCCTGTTAATGCAGGAAATCTCCCTGCTGCTAATGTCCCTGTTGCATTTGTTCCCGATAAATCAATTGGATTAGCTGTTAAGACTTGTCCTGCTGCTATTGATAAATAATTTTGTCCCACAAGTGTTACATCACCTGTATTCGTACCTGATAGATTTGTTGCAGATATTGCCCCGGTGAATACCTGACCGGATATATTTGCCTTACTATCTATCTGTGTCTGTATCCCTGATGTTACTCCATTGAGATAGTTAAACTCAGTATTATCAACCAGACCTGTGGCGAGCTTCGTAGCTGCTATATTTGCTGCTGCATCCACATCTGCATTTACTACGCGGCTCGAGGTCACCAATCCTGTGAGGGCATCATTATGAAGTATTCCCGCCGAAGTAAATTTTGGAAGATATAATGAACTCAATGAATTACCTATCGTGACATCCTTATTCGATGTGCCTGTATTAATGTTCGTTGCAAAATCAGAAGTGTTATTCAAATTGACAACTCCGCCTGTTACTGTTATACCTGCATTAAATATCCCAAGATTACTCCATGTCTTGATCCCCGCTGCTGTCTGATCATTAGTTAAATCTACCCAGTCCTTAATCCCTGAGCCTGTTCCTCCATTAGGTACCGGTAAAACTCCTGTTACAAAATTTCCACCTCCTCCTACATTTACCGGAGCATAGGTTGTACTATTTATACCATTTACCTGAAGTACATTGCCTGTTACCAAAGCTCCTGATACTGGCACAGTTGCCCCATTAATCCGACCTACTGTTACTGCTCCCGAATTGGCTATTGTGGCATCACCGCTCATAGCTACATCAGTCGCTACATTAGATAAATTCCCAACATAAATATGAGTGCTTGTCAATGCAGATGAAGTAAAGTCAGTCCTGTTTGTCCATTGCGGGACACCTGAACTATTCGTTACTAATACTCCATTATTGAGAGTTGTTAAGCCTGCTATATTATTATCGCTTGGTGAATACAACAACTGATTTATCGTTGTTGCATTTGGATATGTTGTAGTTGTCTCTAACCAGTTAGTCCCATCGCCCCTCATTACTTTACCAAGTGTTGCACTGTTCGGGTAAGTTGGTGCTGACCAAATAGGAGTTCCTGCTCCTGTACTTCTTAACATCTGTCCTGTCACTCCTACTGCTGTAACTCCTGCTGCCGTTGCTGTGGACCCATATAAAACTCCTCCCGGAATAAGTGGAGCTGATTGACCTGTACCTCCATTAACTACAGGTAAAGTGTTGGCTACTTCCCCAGATGATGATAAATCTATCTTCTGCCATGTCGGTGTTCCCGTTCCATTGCTCCTCAAATATGTTCCTGTTGTTCCTGCTGCTAAATTAGATACAGCTGTCGCACTCGATGTGTACATAAGTTCTCCTCCTCCTAAAAATGATGAAGGCATTGTGTACGATGACCACGATGGAGTTGTGCTTAATCCACTTAGTAACATTTTATTTGCCGTGGCTATACCAGGTAATATCTGCATTTGTGTCGCATTGCTATAGACTATTCCTCCATTGGATGCTGCTAATGACAGATCTGCATTGGTGCCTCCGTTGGCAAGTGGTAAAATTCCTGTTAGAGATGTCCCTAAATCTACTTTACCCCATGCAGGAGCTACACCTGGTCCGCCACTTATTAAAACATTGCCGGTGGCTACATCTGCCAACCGGGCAAAGGATGTAGGAGTATTAGCATAAAGGATATCTCCTGTTATTGCTCCACCCGATAGATTGGTATTGGTGCCGCCGTAGGCTAGTCCTATTATAGAACCATTCCATGTGCCCGTACCAATTGTGCCTAATCGTGTAATATTATCCTGAACAGCATTTGGAAGTGTTGTACTTATTGATGGAACGCCTGTCCCATTTGTAACTAATACTCCGTTACTGGCTGTGGCTAATCCTGTAATGTTGTCAGCAGTTGAGGAATACAATAACTGATTGATAGCTGTTGTGGTCGGATAAATTGCTGTAGAATAACTCGGATCTGCCAGGGCTCCACGGCTTTGCAATACCTGTCCTGCTAAACCTGTAGCAGTGATACTAATTGCTGATCCTGCATTGCCGACAAGTACTCCATGTATGCCAAGTGTGGACTGTCCTGTTCCTCCATTTGGAACCTGCAAAATACCCGATGTAGTTGGTAATGTATTCAATGTCAACCAACCAGGAGCTCCTGATCCGGTGGTTGTTAATATGGCGCCTGTGGTTACACTCGGAGCTAACAATGATACCGGATTAGTACCATTACCATAAATAAGATTGTTCGTTGTTATATCTGATAATCCGGTACCTCCATTTGGTACTGGTAAAATATTACTTATATCTGTCGTGAGAGATACCCGGCTTGATGATACCAATCCTGATGCATCATTGTGTAATATTCCGGCTGTCGTAAATTCCGGTAAATAGATCTTATTTGTTGTGCTACCAATATTGATGCCTCCTGTCGTTGTCCCTGTACCTATGTTCGTGATATCAGTAGATGAGTTGTTGTTCAAACTGATAGCTCCTCCTGATATCGTCGCTCCCAGGCTTCCTGTCAGTAACCCTGCCGATGTAATAGTTCCTGTCACTGAAGTTGATATGTTCCCGCTTGTCGTTACTGCATCTCCTGAATTAGTTGGAGAAAGAACTGTTCCTGTACGATCCCAGTAACCTATCGTACCTGAGAGTGGTGGTGTCGATGTCAATTTCCTGGATGCATCCGTATATACTCCTGCACTCGGACTTAATAAGCTAACTGTCAATCCGTCAAATATAGGCGTTGCGTTAATGTGAATATCCTGTGGCGTGGATAGGGTGATGCTGCCATTTCCATTGGTTACATATATCTGATTTGCAGTACCGGTTAATGTCGTTCTTGTAAGCGTGCCTGCCGTATTCCCTATCAGCAACTGACCGTCAGTATATGTGCTCTGTCCTGTTCCACCATTTACTGTCTGCAAGATACCTGAAGTGGCCGGTAAAGTATTTAATGTCAACCAGCCCGGTGCTCCCGTAGCAGTAGTCGTCAACAATGCTCCTGTCGTTCCACCCGGTGCTAACAATGATACCGGATTAGTCCCATTACCATAGATAAGATTGTTCGTTGTGATATTGTTTAATCCTGTTCCTCCGTTGGGTACCGGCAATATATTGATCACATCAGTTGTCAATGACAACTGGCTCGATGTAATCAACCCTATGGCATCATTATGTAAAAGCCCGGGAGTAGTAAATTTTGGTAGATATAATGAACTCAGTGAATTTCCTATTGTCACATTCCCTGACGAAGTTCCACTATTAATGTTGGTCCCAAAATTTGAACTGTTATTCAGATTTATTGCTGCTCCCGATATCGTCGCTCCCAGGCTTCCTGTCAGTAACCCTGCCGATGTAATAGTTCCTGTCACTGAAGTTGATATGTTCCCGCTTGTCGTTACTGCATCTCCTGAATTAGTTGGAGAAAGAATTGTTCCTGTACGATCCCAATATCCTATCGTACCTGAGAGTGGTGGCGTCGATGTCAATTTCCTGGATGCATCCGTATAGACTCCTGCACTCGGACTTAATAAGCTAACTGTCAATCCGTCAAATATAGGCGTTGCGTTAATGTGAATATCCTGTGGCGTGGATAGGGTGATGCTGCCATTTCCATTGGTTACATATATCTGATTTG